>SDBT01000374.1_pt1 | contig 69115 bp, 114 predicted proteins | sample 2277101 | NCBI WGS metagenome assembly SDBT01 (sample SAMN10404973, study PRJNA504765) | marine sediment metagenome | isolation source: marine sediment core GS10_PC15, 103 cmbsf | place: Arctic Ocean: Southern Knipovich Ridge | collected 2010
CCGATGCGGCTGCGCGTCTGACCTGACCGCACTGGCGTCCGCATTTGCACCCGGCCCACGGCAAAGACCCCCGCCCCTTGCAGCGCGTTGGTCACGACTCGCTTGCGAATGCCCTCATTCAGGATGGTGCGGGTCAGGATGTCATCCACCCCGGTGATGCGGACGCTGTAGCGGACCATCAGTAAATTCTCCCTGGCTCCATCACTGTAGCGTCCGGGACAATCTTCTGGACCTTGGTCGGGAAGAGCGTCTTCAGCTCCTGTACCGCCGTCTGCTCCGGCGACGGGTCATGCACGTCTCGGAAGCGCCAGGTCCGGCGGAAGAAGCGCGTGAGGTAGCTACGGATATCCTCATCAGTGCATTCCACCAGCTCCTGGTCCACCACAACCGTCATGCGAGCGAAGGTGAATGTGACGCTCATTCCGCCGCCTCCAGTGCGCTGAGCCAGCGGGTGCTCTTCGGCAAGTTGAGAATCCGCCAAATAAGGTCAAAGAGCTGTGGGTCCGACAGCGCCAGCTGGATGGGATTCTCATACATGAACTGCATCCCCATGGAGATGACCTCCGACGCGCCCCGGCTGTATTGCTTCCCCACGTAGGGGTCCATGAACTTGTCCGGCTTGGTCGTCTCGCTAGTCCCGTAGGCGGAGTTCTTCGTCACGTCGCGCAACCGCACTGCCTGGTCCCCCGCCGTCCGGGCATCAAGGAACGCCTGCGCCTCCCGCCGCACCTCAGGAATGCGGGTCTCCAGCCAGTGCCCAGCTTCGTGGATGACGGCGGTGCGGCTGGTCACGGCGTGAGTCGGGAGAGTGATTTGGTCCGCCCGCCCCACGGAGAGTCCATCTCGCGAGAGCCGTGGATGCGTGTAGAACGCCCGCCGGGCCAGTTGGTCTCCCGCTGTCGCCATGGTGATGCGCCGCCCGCTGGCCGGATGACCTGGACCAAGCATTCGGCCTAGGTCCCCGAGCCCATCACGCCATAGCTGCAAGTCCATGGGCGTCGGCTTGGCAAACATCCCGTTGAGCAGGTTGGTCTGTTCCGAGAACACAACCCGACCGGGCTGGCGCTTGAAGATGAAGTCTTCCCGAATCTGATGGACGAAGTTCTTCTGCTCAATCAGCGCCAGGCTCTTCTCATCCTCCAGCTCGCCCAGCCGCCCCAGTGCCCGCTGCCAGGCTGCGCGCTGCGTCGTGGGGTTGATGGCGTCCACCAGCTCCGCCTGCTTCCGTGTCCGTCGCGCGAGCGTCTGGACTCGCCGGTCCACCCCCTGGGCCAGGCCCGCGATGGTGCGGCGGAGCTGCGCGGGATTCACGTCCTGCGGCAGGTCCGGAACTGCCGGGACCAGCGGGGTGTCTGTCTTTATCACCGGCATCGTGACGCAACGGCAGCCGGGGTGTGCGGGCGGACGGACGTAGCGGATGCCATCCAACTCATAGAAGCCGTCCAGCGGCTTGGTCTCATTGTGCAGTCCCAGGCAGATGGAGTCCGCGCCAATCTGCCGGTCAAACCACCGCATCTGGGTGATGCCTAGACCGCTGGCCGTCTCCTCCGATGCCCGCGCGTGCGCCGCGATGGTCTCCGTCTGGGCAATCATCCGGGCGCGCCAGACCGGCCCCATCTCCAGCGTCTTCATCAGCCGGGCGCTCAGCCCCTCCAGGTCCTCCCCCTGGCGCAGCCCGCTGATAAGCGTGCGGTTGATGCGCCGCATGGTGTCCGCGTCGGTATTGGTCCAGAAGGCGGTGTTGTGGTCTTCCAGCCAAGACAGCGCCCGTTCGTTGACCAGGTTGTATCGGGCCGACTTCGGAGCCCGGATGCCCATGAAGCGCGTGGTGCTGTCAAACCCCGCCTCCGCCGCCAGGCCCTGCGCCTTCATCAGCTGCCGCCGCTGCCCCTCGCTCCCGAGACGGTGGTCGTCAAAGGAACTGCGCACCGCGTCCATGACCTCTTCCATGATGGCGTCATCGAAGTCCGCCACGACCGGCTCCGCCGCTTGCCGACGCTCCAGTCCCCGCAGCCACCGCATCAGCAGTGGCCCGACCTTCATCAGCTGACGCTGGAAGGCACGGCGCAGGATGCGCTCCTGTTCCGTCTCGGACTGCTTCAGGACCCGCACCACACTGCGCCGCCCCCGTGTCACTGGGTGCCAAGGTTCCGCCAGCCGGATGAGCCCATGGTCAAAGCGCAGTTGCTGTGCTTGCGTCATGCGGGACCGTAACCGTTTCTAGTTACGTTGCAGTAGGTCAAAGGTGCCATGTTTGTATGCGTCCTCTGACCCCACGTTGGTGCGGAAAAACTCATACCAATATAGCCCGCTGGGGATGTCCATCTGCGTCGCGGTGGGCGAGGCGCGCAGGAGGCCGGTGGGGGTGTTGATGTTGGCCACCGCGATGGTCAAGACCGGGCTGTCATCGTCCGTGCGGGGGAAGGTGTAGAGCCGCCACTCAAAGGTCCAGGTCCCCACGGTGAGGTCCTGCGCCACGCCATCATCATCCAGCACCGTGGCCTCCACCGGCTTGGCCGTCTTGCGGAAGTAGCCATCGTCGTCCGTCACGTTGCGGAGTTTGGTCATGCCGTCACTCTCCAGTCTGTGGGCATTGCCCAGGTCCAAGGTGATTCCTTGCGCGTCGCCCAGGTTGAGCAACACCGCCTGCGCGTCCCCTAGATTCAAGAGGACGCCCTGCGCATCCCCCACGTCAAGCGGAGCCAGGCCATCCGCCAGCGTGGCGGTGACGGAGCCCACGGTGCGGGCATTGACCGTGGCCAGCACGGCGGTCACCGGCGTCACCGTCCGGGCCAGAGTGACAGCCAGCACAGCAGTGACGGGACTCACCGTCCGGGTAACGCCAACGGACGGCTCCTGAAGCGCGGCGGTGACCGGACTCACCGTCAAGGCCACGGTCGCTTGGAGCGCAGCGGTCACTGGGCTCACCGTCCGAGCTTCGGTGCCAATCAACGCTGCCGTGATGGGACTCACCGTGCGGGACAAGGTCGTGGCGAGCACTGCCGTCACAGACCCCACGGTGCGGGTCAAGGTTGCAATGAGCGCCACGGTTACTGGAGACACCATCCTGGCCAGCGTCACAGCCAAAACCGCCGTCACTGGGCTCACCGTCCGGGCCACCGTGGCAATTAGGGCTGCCGTCACCGGACTCGCGATGCGCGTCAGCGTGGCCTGCAATACGGCGGTGACGGGAGACACAGTGCGCGTCAACATAGCTATCAGCGCCACCGTCACTGTGGATACCGTCCGGGTCTCTGTGGCAATCAATGCCGCAGTGACGGGATTCACCGTGCGAGTCTCCGTGGCCTTCAAGGCGGATGTGACGGGGGAAACGGTGCGAGCCAGCGTGGCAATAAGCGCCGTCGTGACGGACCCCACGGTGCGGGCCAACGTCTCAATGAGGGCTGCCGTGACGGGAGAGACAGTACGGATAACCGGCTGACTTAGCGCCGCCGTAACGGGATTGATGGTCCGGACGCTGGTAACGGCCAAGACCGCTGTGACCGGACTAACGGTGCGAGCAAGCGTCTCAATCAAGGCCGCCGTCGCCGTCCCGACCGTCCGGGTCTCAGAGCCGATGAGCGCAGCGGTGACGGGACTCACCGTCCGAGCATTGGTCACGGCCAACACCGCCGTGACGGGGCTGACCGTGCGGGTCTCGGTCGCGACCAGCGCGGCAGTGACTGGGCTGACGGTGCGGAGCAGGGTCTCAATCAGCGCAGCCGTAACGGACCCCACCGTGCGGGTCAGACCAAACTCTTTCAGCGCCACGGTGACGGGGGAAACGGTCCGGGCTTCCGTCCCAATGAGCGCGGCGGTGACCGGGCTGATGGTGCGAAGGATGGCTTGCTGAAGTGAGGCCGTGACCGGGCTGACGGTACGGGTCAACGTGGCCCGGAGCACGGCGGTGACGGACCCCACGGTACGGGTCAGCCTGGTGGCCAACACGGCAGTCACCGGCGACACCGTCCGGGTCTCGGACCCGATGAGCGCCACCGTGGTGGGAGACACCGTCCGAGTCTCGGACGCTATCAACGCAGCGGTCACCGGGCTCACTGTTCGGGTCAGGGTGGCCTGGAGCACAGCAGTCACAGGGCTGACCGTTCGGACCAACATGGCTATCAACGCCACTGTGACGGGGCTCACTGTCCGCGTCATGGTCTGAGTCAGGGCTGCCGTGACGGGGGAGACAGCCCTAATCAACGTGGCGATAAGCGCCACGGTCGCGGGACTGACCGTGCGGGCAAGCGTGGTGGCCAGGATGGCGGTCACGGGACTGACCGTGCGCACTTCGGTGCCAATGAGCGCCGTGGTGACGGGCGAGACGGTACGGACCTCCGTGCCGATAAGCGCAACGGTCACCGGGCTGACCGTCCGGGTCTCGGACGCTATCAACGCTGCTGTCACGGGAGAGACAGTGCGGAGCCGGGTGGTCATGAGGGCAGCGGTGACAGGGCTCACGGTGCGGACAATGCCAAGCTCTTGCAGCGCCACGGTGACCGGAGAGACTGTGCGGACTTCGGTGCCTATAAGAGCCACAGTGACCGGACTCACCGTGCGGGTTTCTGTGGCAATCAGCGCAGCGGTGACCGGGGTGACGGTCCGGGCAAAGGTCGCGCCCGACTCAATATCCCAGTCGACCTGCGGCCCTCGATAGGTGTTGGTCCCACTCCCAGAGGTCGTGCTGTATCTCCAGGTGTACTTGTCCCCATCTACGCTATCGGCAGTCGCCGAATTGGTGAACTCGCCAGTCCCCGTCACGGTCACCGCGACCAAGTCACTGCCCGCCGTGGTGTTGCGAAAACCAATGACCCGATTGCTGGACCCGCCCTTGGTCACCACGTCAACAAAGACGTTTCCAACCTTGACCACTCCGGCATTTAGCTCTATTTGAGCATCGGTCTCCGTGGTGCTGCCCGCCACGGCATTGACCGGAGGGGTGTAGTTCACCGCCGTCGTGACATCTGCGAAGCCCCCCGTATTCGCCAAGATGGACGCCTGGGTGGACAGCCGCATGGCCCAAGTCCAGGCAGCGTTGGTCCCCATCGTGCTGGCCCAGTTCATGGAGGTGGTCATCTCGTCATCAGCGACACGACTGGCAAAAGCGGACGCGAAATAAACAAGGCCGGTAGCACTGAACGTCTGGAATATTACATTCGTGCCGTTGGCCTGTCGCCGAAACTGCTGGTTCGTCGCGTTACTCCATTGACTAATGTTGGCCTGTACGGAAGTAGGTGTCATCACATCTACGAACTGCTGCCCTGGCGTCGTCACTGCACCTTGGTCAGCCCAGGCACCAGATACAGCCGCGTACTCAGTACCAGTGGGGACCAACCATTCGGCGGTGTTCACCGCCCCCACCAGCATCGGGTCCCCATCGTGTCCGATGGACCAGTGACTCAGGACAACGGACTCTCCGTGCATCCCACCGGCATGGTCCAGGATGAAGTTGAGCAGGCTGCGCGAAACAGGCGTAGAGGTCCCCGTGTTCTGAAACTCCCCCGTGCCCGTGATGGTGACGACCAGGGAGTTGGCCCCATCGTCGCGCAGCCCGCAGGTCGCATTGGCTCCGGACTGCGTGGGGACGTCAACCCACATGTCATTGAAGGTGTCCGCCGCGTCCCAGTCCGTCTGGGCCAGGCCCTCCCCGACGCTTTGTGAGCCCGCCCCATTGAGTGGGAAGTGCTCCGTCCCCCCATCACTAATGGTTATCCCACCGGAAGCCTGACCAAAGCACAGCGGATGTGGCACGGCTTAGGGCTCTCTAAAGTCCAGGGCTTCCGCGCCGAAGATAAGGGCCATAACATCTTTGACCTGCCGTGGCATCGGCATCGTCACCCGTAGTTGCCGCTCCCCTTGATTGATGCGCGGCGCAGCGTCTAGCCACTCCACATTGGGTCCAACCGCCCCCAGGGCGGTCATCATCCCGAGATGACGGGTCCCGTTGGTGGGGTCCACATCCTCTAAGTCCAGCGCCGTGGCGTACTCCGCCAACAACGCAGTGAATCGGTCATCTTCTCCGTGAAGCACGTCTTGCAGGGTCTCCGGCGTATGGACCCGCTCCTGGTGCGCGGGACACAGCTCCCCGATGCCGCCCGCTCCAGCGGGCGTAGACCCGGTTCCGTCCATCACGTCTGCGTCAAACTGCCACTCCAGGAAGACGCAATCACACTGACGTGGACGCCAGGTGCAGAACTGAATCAGGTCAACGTCCACTCCTGCGTGGGACGCAATCTCCTCCAGCACCCCCTGGTCTTTCTGTCGGTACATCGCTCGACTCATCGCATGACCTCTTCCGTGGAGCGACCATCACCCCCCGTGATGAAGACCCTGGAAGCAACCCGAAGCAACGCAGGGCCTAGGTCAGCGCTGGCCTTCCCCAGGTTCGCGAAGGCCAAATCAAACTGCGCCCCTCGCGTATCACCAGGGAACTCCCCTCGGATAGAGATGCTCCCCTCTCCACTAATCCCCACATTCTCCCGAAGCACATCCAGCGCCATTGGGTCTATCTCATATGCGGTAACCGATGCCCCCAACTTGGCTGCGAGAATGGTAAGAATCCCCGTTCCAGCTCCCACGTCAGCCACGCGTATCCCCGGCGTCACCACCTCCCGAATCAAACGAATAAAAGCCCCCGTGTCCCATCGCGTCCCATAGCCATAGACCCCCTTGGCTTGGGTGTATCGCCCACCAGAGATTGGGCGATTTCCACTCGGAACCAAGCGCACATAGAGTCCCGCCGGAGCTGAGACATCCGGACCACAAATCTTGATTCCCTCTATCTCAAGCACGCTCTCTCCCTCAACGCTGAATCACGCAGTGCTGCCCCACGTCCACCACCCCATCGCCATCGTTGTCGCAGTACACATCCAAGAAACCGTTGCCACCGCCAAGCCCCTTGGGTCCCCGCTTCCCCACCCAGGCATAGATGCGCACACTGGTGTAGCTGGGGTCGTCCGTGATGGTGCCGGTGAAGGTGCCGTCTCGGTCACCCTGGCCGTCCTGGTCCGCATCGGTCTGGCCAATTAGCCACATGGCCCCGCTGGGCAACGGAATCGCCGTCACGCCCGTCAGGCTCTTGTGGGTCGCGCCGTCCATATCGACAAAGACCTTGATGCGTGGCCCGTCCAACTCCACCGTGGCGTAGGGCTCCACCGGCTTGGCTCCATTGGCCTCAGGCGTCGGGACCATCAGGCCGAACGCGATGGCGGCCAGGAGGCCCAGGAAGAAAATCAGCACTCCAACTTTTCGACTCGGTAGCAGTGTCATCATTTCGGTCCTTCCATGTTGACCACCACGCCGCCCATCCAAGGCCGGTCCCAGGGGTTGCATTCCGGGTCAAAGTGCCCGTCATCCGACGTGGGGTCATTGTGCGGTAGTTCAAAGTCCGTCGCGTCATCCGTCATCAAAAGCGAGCCTCCAGGCATCACCCCCACCAGGTGCTGGACGTTGCGCCGCCCCACCTGCTCCTGCCAGCCACAAATCGTGATGGTGTAGTGCCAGACCGGGATGAGGCCCTCTAAGGTCGGGCGACTGAAGAAGTAGCGCTGCTTGCGCCGCCGGGTGAAGACCAACCGCCGCGACTCCTCCGCCACTGAGAAACTGATAGGAGGGATGGCGTAGCCCTGCTCCTGAGCCCAGGGAGTCATGGCCAGGACAAAAGCCTGAATCCGGTCTTGCTCGATGTCCTGGAAGTGCGCGCCGCTACGCTCCGTTAGGTAGTACCCACCCTCATAGTGCGCCACCCACTCCATCACTTCGTTTTGAAGCGCGTCGTGGAGGTCCGGGAGGTCAAGGTGCTGGACTGGGGTCGTGCTCATTGAATTGAGACTTTCTTGCTAGGCCATTGGATTGGCCCTGGGATTGCTATTCAGCAGCGCGCTCCAGCGCCGCCGTGGCCGCCACCGCCTGGTTCCCTTCGCTCAAGAAGCTCAGGTCCCCACGGGGCAAGGCCGCGATGCGGTCCAGCTCTGCGTTGCGCGCCAGGATGCGGTTCAGCTCCTCCGCGTCGTGCGCCGGGCTGAAGGGGTAATTCTGAGGCGAGTCCAGGACCCAGGTGCTCTGGTTCGGCTCCGTTTCGGCATCGCACATCTCGCAATGCGCCGCGTCTTCATTGACCAACGGCGGCACCAGGCGGCGGGGATAGAGACCCTGCCAGCAGGGGGAGCAGACCACCCGTTCTCCGTAGGCATCGTGCATCGTCATGGTCGTCTCTCCTTCTTCCGCATGTAGTCCACGCCGATATTGTTGGGCTGCGTTGGCACCGCCTCATAGACGAAGGGAGCCGTACGCCCGTTGTGGGAATTGAACAGCGCCACGCCGTCCGTGGTCTGAAAGAACTCGCCGGTTTCGTGCATCTCCAGCCAGCGCACCAGGTCAAACGTGATGCCCACGATGTCCTCATCCGTGGCGGCAGGGGGAATCCAGGTGGACATCTTGACTCGCATCTTGATGCCCGAGAGCTGGTCAAAGCTGTTGACCGCCCAGAGCCCGGCCTCCACCCGCACCTCCCCAGGGCGGGCTTCCATCGAGAGGTCCCAGTCCCGGTAGGTCAAACCCGCCAAAACGGTCTGGACCCGCTCAGCCAAGCTGTGCTGGACGGCAGTCGGCATCGAGCCCGCTCCTACGCTTCGTCGTACCCGAATTCAATATCCGGCAACGCAATGGCGGTGCCACCGCCTCCGGCATAGCTGGAGTCCACCCCCATGACGGTGTCAGCGAAATCGCCCATTCGGCCCGTGGAGTTCAGCGAGTCGCCACCCGCGTCGTATTGCTGCGCGCTGGCGGTGAAGACTGTATAGGTCGCAGGAGTCGCGGGACCGTCTGAGCCACTGTCGCCTGGTCCGGTGGTGGGGTTGGTATAGGACGCCACGCCCTTGAAGAAAAGCTCCAGCCCGCCGGTGGGTGCGCCGGTGCGCCGGATGGTGTAATTGGTGCCGGTCGTGGCGTCGGCCCCCGTGACCTCCAGCGCCATCAGCTTGACCCAGGAGTAGTTGGTGCCGGTCGTGGTCGGGATGGGGATGGGAGCAGTGGAGCCGCTCTGGTTGTTCTCCCGGCTGTACTTGATGCCGGTCTCAGCGGTGACGCCCGCTGGCTCAATGGCGCTCGCGCCGTACCAAGAGACTCGTACCGTCGCAGCCATGGCGCTTCTCCCCTGTTCTGGTTAGCTCCCTCTGACGCTATCAGCGGCCTCGATACGGTCTAGCTACGTGATTTGCTGCCGCTCCTGCCCCTTGGCGCTGGGACCCATGGCCCAGGCCAGCACCACGGCCATGGCCTTGTCCCCCATCCAGCAACAGATGGGCGAGATGTCCACCATGACCTGGTTCATCCGCTCCGGCTTGGCGTCCCGACCACAGAGGTCCGCGAATTCCTGCACCATCAACAGAGCCTGCATGAGGAAGATGGTGCCCGCCAAGCCGTTTACCGTGCCGTCCTCCGACCCCTCGCGGAAGGGCTGCCAGTGCCGGTCACACCACTGCGTCATCTCATCGGGTCGCTGGGGCACCTCACTGGGCATCGGGGCCTCCTGGCGTGCAGACCACTCGCTCCCCCTGGGTCTGGCGCAGGATGCAGTCCACCGTCTCCTCAATCACATCCGCCTGAGCCTGCTGCTCAGGGGTCAAGCCTTGCGGGGGTCCTGGTGGGAACTGCACCGCCCGGATGGCCTCTTCCACGATGGCCCGAATGTCCGCGTCTGAGGGGAGGTCCCCCACCGTGCCCACCACTGCGTTGAGGATGACCCGCATGGAGTTCACCCCACCGCGCAGATTGTTGATGTTGATGCTCTGGAGTCGCATTTCAACGCGCAGCTCCTCCACCAGCTCAAACGTGTCCACCAGAATGTTGCCCGTGACGGTCAAGTCTCCGTTCTCCGTGATGGCAATGGCCTGGGGCTCACTGGTGAACTCCCCCGCCACCACCACGCCACCAATCACCGCCGGGATGAAGGCCGCTGCCACGATGGTCTGGAACCGGATAAGGCTGCCCACGCTGCCCGAGAGGTTCAGCGCCGGGGCAAACTTGAAGATGGTCTGCTTGAAGCTGTTCTTGACGCTAACCCAGGAGCGGCGCTCAGGCTCGGGTTTGTCGGGCATGTCGCCATCCTATCCAGTGCCGTAACAACCGGGCGGACCACCATGGGATGCGGTGGCCGTTGAGCCAGGCAAACCGCCTGCCCGTGGGCTCATAGCGAGCCCAACGATTCCCATCCGCGTCCGGCGGGGTGGGTTCCAGCTCGCGCAGCTCTGCCTCATAGGTCAGACGCATCACCGTATCTCCTGACTCTCCCACGGGACTAGTTGCAGCGCCCATCAAAAAGCCCCAATCTTGTCCCCGGCTTCCGTCCAGGCAAACCAGTCTTCGTCTTCCCAGTCTGGTATGGGCTTGCCCACGTACTCCTCCGCCGCCGCGACGCGGGCATCCTTCGGCGGTGGCGGCCCGCCATTCCGGCGGCCCGGCGGCGCACCGGGCGGCGGCGCGACCACGGGGGCGGGATTCTTCAGCGCCTCCATGGAGAGCTTGCGCCGCTCCTCCTGCTCTGCCTTCTGCGCCTCCATCTCCGTGACCTGCTCCTGCGTCTCATTGGGCCAGCCAATGAGGTCGCGCAGCCGGTTGCGGTCATCCTCCCCGACGTTGAGCAGGTTGATGCCGCTGAGCTGCGTCACCGCGTTGATGACCTTGTCCAACTCATGCTGGGCCACATCAGAGGCTACAATCTGCGGCCACTTCTCCCGGTTGGGGAAGACCCCCTGATTCATCCGGAAGAGCGGCTCCACCAGCTTGCGGTTGATGATGTCCTGCCACGTGGCCTTGAGTCCATTCATCGCCAAGTGCCAGAGGTCGCGCTGGTCCTTGCTCAGCGCGTAGGTCCCGGTCTGGTTCATTCCTAGCAAGATGAAGTGCGCCAGGATGCTGGTGACGATTTCCTGAGACCAGCGTCGAATCATCGTGTCAATGGCGCTGCCGTCACGGCTGCCGGGGGCGGACATCAGCTCCAGCTTCCACTGCTGCGCCTCCTCCTTGCCCGTGCCAGGCGGCAGCACCACCCCCATGAAGGCATCCGCCCGGACCTTCTCCACCAGGTCATAGGCCCGCGAGAGGTCCTGGGAGTTGGCGGAGACGTTGGCCCCCATGGGCATGTGCAGGACGGGCAGCCCCACCAGGCCCCGCTCTGCCCCGATGGCCTCAATCCACTCCAGCTGCTTCTTGAAACGGTAGGCCCGATAGGCCGTGCGGAGCCAGGAGAAGCCCTCCGGATTGCCGCCGGTGTGCTCGGTGCGGAAGAGCACCATCTTGGCAATGGGAATCGGGACCTCATCCTGATTAGCGTCCACGCGGTGAACCATGCCCAGCAGGTCCCCATGCGGGGAGAGTATCCAGCGCTGGAGCCCGAGCTGGTCGCGGTGCGCAATCTTAGCCCAGCCAATGCGGCGGTCATCGTGCTTGGAAATCCAGGAGCTGCCAGTGGCGGGGTCTGGCTCCTCCCCCTGGCGGATTTTGTAGGTCGTCTCCATGGCCTCCCAGCCATAGGTGATGGCCTCCAGCGAGTCGCTGATGACATCCGGCCACGTCATGGTCATGTCATCCATGCACTGCTTGAGGTGGTCGCGGGCGTCAATCGCCTCCTGGTCGTTTTCCTCCGCGTCTTCCGCCAGCGAGGGCAGCCAGGTGATTTGCTTCATTATCATCCGCGTCGCCATCAGCAGCGCGCCGACGATGGCATCGTTGTAGCGCATCTCGCGGAAGATGCGGATGCCTCGCTCACCGTGGAAGAGCTGGAGCGGGTCTTGCGCAATGTCGGCAGCGAAGGAGCCACCTAGGCCCGATGGCAGTGCGCTGCCACGTTCACGAAACGGCCCGGACGGCATAGCCCCCACCCCAAAGGTGGAAACGGACCCGCTGACCTCTGCCTGGAATTGCCAGACGCCTTGGCCCCAATTCGGCATAGCGGTCTCCCTGCGGTCAGCCTAGCAGCGCGGAAGGAAGGAGCCAGCGTTAGGCCGCGTTGTCCATGCGGGTCTTGCTGCTGTGGTGGCTATGGCAAAGGCTCTGAAGGTTCGTGGAGTGGTCCGTCCCGCCCTCCGCCTTGGGCGTCTTGTGGTCCACGTCAGTTGCACGGGTCCGCCTGCCCTCACGGCCACAAGGACGGCACCAGGGCTTGGATGCCAGGTGCTTCACCCGAATGGCCCGCCAGGCCACGCCATAGCCCCGCTGGTGGGCACTGGGCCGTCCGTCTGCCGCACGGAAGGCCATGGCGCGCTCTAGGTTGCTAGCTTCGTACATGGCCCCACAATACACGAACGCCACCCGAAGGTGGCGGCTCAGCTTGCGGCTGTGGATGTGCAGTCCTGAGCGGGGCATCCTTCCCCTTCGTGCCTAGTGATGAAGTCTGACTGTCACGCCCAGGTCTGTCGGGTGGTGACTCCTCAAAGCAAACGACTCGGACCCACTTGAATGAGGACAGGTACTCCGCCGTCAGCCTACTCCACTCGGGGCGGCCAGTGCCAGGAGAAGGGGGTCCAGTTCTCCGCATCGAACTCGGACACTTCCTCCACACCGGTCTTCCAAGCATGGAGCTGGGAACCAGAGCCGCCCAATCCGCTCCTGCTGTCATTCTCGCCATCTAGCGTGACCACCAGATTGACGCAATTCTCACTAAGAACCGCCACAATCTCAGCCGGGTGAATCTGCCCCTCTTCATCCACGTAGTGGACTACGCGGCCAATTGATGCTGCTGCCATGTTGCTCTCCTGCCTCTCTCTAGTAGATGTCCGGAGGTCTGCCAATTTCGCTTACCGCTTGCAGCGCTTCGGGTTCCGATGGTTACCGATGCATACAAGTCAGACGGGACTCGAACCCGCAAGGCACGCTGGTGGCCGCGCCCTCCCGGACTGCCACTACCCTAGCGCAAATCATCCAGTCCGTGATAGCCCATGTCGCCTAGGCCGCCGCGCTTCTCCGGCCCGAAGCTGCCCATGGCCTCCACCGGGATGGGGCCGGTGGCGTATTCCCCCGGCACACTCTGCCCCGTCGCCATGCCCGCCATATCAGGTAGCCGGTCCACCAGGTCCCCCTCCTCCTCCAAGTACCAGGTCAATAGGGGCCGCAGGTGCTCTGCTGCAAATACAGTTGTGTCGACAATATCGTCATTGCGGCCCGCCGGGAAGTCCGCGTGCTCCTGGATGAAGTCTGTCACCTGCTTGTCCGTGGTGAGCAGGTAGTCATCCACCGGGCTACCCAGCCAGTGCTGGTGCTTGATGCCATCCTCATCCGTGACGTAGAAGCCCTCCGGGTCCGGGAGATGGAAGGCTCCGGCAATGACGTGGCTCTGGGACCGTGCTCGCTCCTCCTTAGCCGTGCTGGAAGACACGGCAATAATGGCCATCGAGGTCTTGCGCTGTACGTCCTGGATGAGCTGAATGCCGCTGGAGCGGTCCTCAATCACGCTGATGTCTGGCTTGTGCAGCTTGGCCATGGCGATGAAGTGGTCATAGATGAGGTTGGAGTCCACCTGGGCGCGGTACATCGCCAGCAGGTACGCCTGGCGGTCCATCGCCACACCCCAGAGCGCCATCACGGTATAGTCCGCGTCGTCATTCTCCTTGTAGGCCGTGTCCACGGTAAGCACTCGCTGCGTCAGGTGGAGCCGCCCCTCCTCCGTCATGATGTGGCTATAGGGCGGACGGGGCTCAATCGCCGCCGCCTTGAAGTCCGCCACCACCTCCGGGTGAACATAGGGCTTGTAGTACGGCAGCCAGTAGTGCTCGCGGAAGATGGCCCCGCCCTCCGGCACTGGCCTGCCCTGGTACATCCGGGCAAAGCCCGTCTCCCCCGAGTCGCGCCGCTTCTCTATGTAGAAGTCCCGGTCATAGACCTCCGGCCACAGCGCCTCCCCCTCCAGCCCCTCCTCATCCCAGTAGCCCAACGCGGGCATGACGATGACTTTATAGCCGCCCTCCTCTTCAAAAAAGTGGGCAATATCGTCCGTGTGCCAGCGAGTCATCAAGGCCAGCTGTACCGCGTCCGCCGTCTCACGTGAGAAGGCGGTCTGCCGCACCCACTCCTTGACCTTGTCCCGCCGGTAGAGGGTCGCAGTGTTCTCCTGCGTATTGATGTCATCAAAGATGATGAAGTCCGCCCGACTGCCCAGCACCACCTGGCTCCCCACCCCTGCCGCCAGCATGGTCGGGTCCTTGTCCCCCGGATGGTCCGGGCGACGGACGAACCAGCGGTGGGCCGCCCAGCCCTTGGCCCGGTCGGGCTTGACCTCTGGGTAGAGCAGCTTGTAACGGTCATTGGTGGCCACGGTGTCCCGCACTGCCAGACTGGACTTCCGTGACTGCTCCTGCGCGCTAGAGAGATAGAGGATGTGGTGGTCCGGATTGTTCCCCACGTAGTAGCTCGGGGTCACGATGCCGCCCCAGTTGGTCTTGGCGCTGGCTGGGGGCGCGACCAACAGCAGCCGCTTGCAGGGCCTGCCGTCATCGAAGGTCAGCTCACGGTGAATGAGCTTCTGGATTTGGTCCGCCCAGAGCTTGTGATGCGCCGCTGGAGACCAAGCAAACAGGTACTCCCCAACCTTGCCCATGTCATCGCGAATCTCATCCAGGTCGGACTCTAGCTCAACCCGGCTGCGCCACTCCGCGCCCTCATCCCGCCACAGCCCCGCTGACTCCTTCGAGCCCGTCACGGACGGCATCGTCAAAGAGGCGCTTGCGTTCGGCGGGGTCACTCTTGGTGTTGGCACGGTCAAACGCCTCTCTGACGATGCGGAAGAGCGCCACCTGGTACTCCTGCGCCACCTCCGCGTCTCGCCCAGACGGCGGGACGATGACGTAGTCCATCAACTTCTGCGCCGCACGCCAGTCGCCCGGCTCCTCAATCTTGATGGCCCCGCCGCAATCCTCGCACGCCACCGGCGCGCCGTGGCGATTGCAGTCCTTGTCCCCACAGTAAGCGTAGGTCTCTGAGCCCAGGGCCGCCTCCAGCATGACGGAGTAAATGGACCCCTTGCCACCCTGGCCGTCTGGGCCACGCATGTCCCGCTGAATCCTTCCCACGGCCCAGGTGGACGCGGCCATCTGGCGGGAGAAGGTGGTGCCGCCGCTCAGCAGCTCAATTATCTGACGCTGCGCAATTAGCTCCCGTGCCAGGTCCGCCTTCTTCATGGAGTTGGAGACCCGCTTCAGCAGGCGCTCCAACTCCTCCTCATCTACGTCCACCACCTCTGACGCCACCAGAGCCTTGATGCCGGGATTGCCCGCCATGGCTAGACCTGAGGCATCGAGACAGATGGGGTATCGTCCGCTGGCTCAACCTGCTCCTCTACCGCCGCCGCCTCTGCCATCGTCACCGCATCCGCCACTGCTTGCTGCGCCACCTGCTCCTCCGTGGGCTCCGTGTCTTCCAACCCAGCCACGGTCACCACCCCGTGATGGAGCCGGACATTGGTGCCTGTCCGGTCGTGGTGCATCTTTAGCTTGCCCGTCAGCCCGCCCGCTTCGTCCAGCTCCGGCGTGAAGTCATGGAGCCTGACCCAGCCCTCCTCCGTGTCCAGTGCCAGGCACGCCTTGGTCACGTCTCTGGTGCCCCCACACATCTCTGGGAAGCGGGTGCCCCCTCCGCCTTCGTTCTCTGGTTCGTGGGAGTTGCAGGTGAACATCACCCGGATGTTCCCTTTGTACTGTTGGATATCGTCTGGGTTGCTGGTATCTATGCGCATTGCTCTTGCCCCTCCTTGAGGCGTCGCAGGACCCACATCTCCGCATGGGCCTCCTGACAAAATGGGACCAAAGTTGGCTCTCCGGGAGCCGCAGGGTCTGGTGCGCCGCTCTCATCCAGCAACACCTCTGCCATCAAAAGGCCCGGCTCCACACAGCCATCTAGGCTGCACGGATGATTGCGCCGGACGTGCTTGACGAATTGCCCATTGAAGTCTTCCGCCCCTGGCATGGACTGCCAGTTGCACATCCGACATGAGGCAAACGCCATGGCGACTCCCCTGCTGCTTCCCACCGGCATCACGCTAGCACTTCCCCCTGAGCAAAGAATAGACCCACCCCGTGAGAGGTGGGTCCAATGAGGCGAACCGCCTTAGGCCGGAAGGGGGAAAAGTGAGAGCCGGGCACAAGGCCCGGCCCGCCACCTGCAACGTCTACCGCCTCGGGAGAGGACGGAGAACATGAGAAGAATACTGGTTTGTCTCCTCTCCCGTCCACCGCGTTAGTGATTAGGCAACGTCCAACCCAGGTCATCCACGGGGTCCAAACCCGGCTGAAAGGGGGAATTGACCCCGAAGAGCTGGATGCCGCAAGGGTCGCAAACGCCAAAGCTCGGGTCCCCGCCAATATGGATGAGAAAACACTGGCTCAGCCGTGTGGCCCGGCGGCACCAGACGCAGCGCACGGCCTTGTCCTTGAAGCCCCCGCCGAAGAAACCCGCAAGCTCAGCCGTGGAGCGCCACCATTCCGCAGATGCGCCGCAGGCTGCGCTCCATGTCCCACTCATCCTCATCGGTGATGATGAAGCGCCCTCGACCCGGCCAGGTCAGGGTCATGCGCCAGTGCCAAGCCCAGCACTCAAAGTGATAGCCCAAGCCATGCCGATGGAGCCAGAGCAGGTGCTGCGCGGCAGTCATCAGAACAGCGTGTCTACGGCACGCAACTCATCCCGGCCCTCAATCAGCTCAAGGGTCCTGAGCTTGCCTAGCGCATTGTTGAATCCTCCGGTCCCCACGGCATACGGCTCCCCCTTGGCCCGAATCCCAGCCTCATCTGCCACTTGCCCCTTTGAAAGTCCCGCTGGGTGCGCCTCTGTCAAGACCTCCAAAATGCTGCGCTCTGCCCGGCCAATCCGGGGATGACTGAGCCAATGCGCGATAAGTTCTGGTCCCGGAGACGGCAGCGGCTCCCACCCACCCAGCGCAGCCAAGCCTTCTGACGTTGCCTGCATCACTCCCCCGGACCCTCCCGTCATGTAGCCGTGAGACCGCAGGCTGCCCATCGCATTGCCAAAGCCCCCTCCCTTGCTGCTGTAATTCGCCAGCAGAGCGATTTGAGTCTTCTCCCGGCCCTCTGGGTACTGAGCCAACACGGTGAGAATCTTGCGCTCTGCAAGCCCCATTACCTTTGGGGGCTCAGCCCCGTTACTTGAGGGGGTTGGAGGTCGGGGCGAGGGAAGGGTCTTGGTCTGGGGCCGGGCTGGCACCGGAACCCGTGCGGTCTGAGATACTGCCGCGCCGATGACCGTCGCGGCAGCGCTGAACTGGCTCACGCTCTCCTCAACCCGTTCCGCGATGGCCCTTAGGTCATTGACCTGACCCTCCGCGATGACCTGGACCTCAACAATCTCGGGCTCCGGAGTGGGCTGAGCCTTCAACTCCAGCTCCAACTCACGAATCCGGGCCTGGAGCTTTTTGGGGTCCTGCGCGTCCATCCGCTCCTTCGCTGCCGCCAGCTTCTCATCAAATGCCTTCCGATTGATGGGAGGCAATTCAACCTGCGGGATGCTCTCCCCCGGCACCGGCGTCCGGGAGGAATCGAAGGTCCGAATCATGTCCACCTGGACCCGGTCAAATACACCCCAGGTCGGACCCCAGAAGAACGCCTCCCCGCTCTTGAGCGTGGCAATGGAGGCATTCAGCTCCGCCTGCTTCTCCTCATCCCCGTAAATGTCCAGCCACTGTTTCATCGCGATGCGGTCATGGCGTCCAATCATCCGCATGACCACCAGCAGCTCACACTGCGTCAGGATGTCCTTATTCAGTTTGGCGGGGCGCTGCGTGATAACCGTCATGCCAATGCCCCGCGAGCGGCCATGGCGGCCTAGCTCATCGAAGGCTCCAAGAAGCCGGGCCGTATCCCCGTGGGTCCGTTGCGGCAGGAACTCATCCGCCTCATCCAGCATGACGTGCAAGGGCTGGCGCAAGGCGGCCTGACGGAGGTAGAGGTGCTCCGCAAACTCCATCGCAAAGTGCCGCATCTTCCCCTTGGTGAACTCCGAGAGGTCAATCACGATGGAGTCTGAATGGTCCACGACCAGGTCCGCAATGAGCGCCCCCGCTCCCGGCTCCAGGGGATAGTCCCCGTGAGGTCCTCCCACGATGACCACGCCCTCTAGCGCAGGGCCAGACCCGGCGGCCCGCAATCCCCAGGCCACTCCCGTGGGGTCCAGCATCACGAATTTAGAGCCTGCCGCGTTCAGCGCCTCCAGCATCTTCTTGCCCGTGACAGTCTTCCCCGCCCCCTTGATGGCCAAAATCGCCACTGTCTGGGTTGCCAGCTCCACCGGCAAAGTGAAGACCCGACCCCCTGGAATCTTCTTTCCAATCCGCAGCCCTTTGGTTGTCATGTTGCTCTCCAAAATGTTGGTGTAATGACAATAGTCATCATACACTCCCGCCGCCACGGGAGTCAGGAAGACACATCCTGAGACAGACCTAGTACCGAAGTGCCGACTCCACCGCCGCGCTGGCCACGGGACCGTCCCCGTTATCCCCAGCGGGCACCAAGGCGGGTTGAGGGGGTGGCTCAGGGTCAGGCTCCTGCGGCTGCCATTCGGCCCAGGTCATCAGATAGATGGCAATCGCATCCTGCTCCGCGCTCTCCTGGCCCTCAATAGACTTCAAGCTAGCCGCCATGACCACCGCCGCCCCCAGCGTCCGCGCCGCCGCAATCTCCTCCACCTCACACTCCGGGCAGGGCGCACTGGCCTGCGTCATCGCCAGCGTCCGGCCCGTCCGATGGTCACGGGGGCAGTGATACGTGGTCCAGGTCGTCATAGGGGGTCCCTAGCTCATCTTCGGTCTGGTTGGAGGCGGGTCACTGGGGCTAGGAGTAGCCACTGAGTCATTGAATGGGTTGGGGTTCGTCTTGGCGTCAATATGCGGCGCATCCTCATCACCCAGCTGACCCGGTGGCACGATGGGGCCGACAGTCAGCCGCAGCATCGCCAAGCCGGGCAGCAAGAAGAGCGCGCCGATGACAAAGCCCGTCCACCAGGGATGACCTTGCGCTGCCACCATGTAGCCACCCAGAGCACCGCCGGTGAGCAAGATGCCCCCGATGCCAATGGTCAGAAAGAAAATCGCGACAGGGTCCATGGGTCTCTCCCGATTCCTAGAGCCGCATCCCTCCACGGTTTGCGCCTCGCCGACGTTGCATGCCGGGCTTGACCGTCGTCTCCAGATACGCCTCTTCCGGGTCCACCGTCCCCACATGAATCTGGTGGCCACAGCTGAGGCAGGAGTCCCCCAGGATGCGCCCTCCAATGCAGCGAGGGCAGAGCAGCCGGAGGCTCAGGGTCACAACGGGCTCAGCCATGTCTCTCAGGGTCGTGGCTCAGCCCCTGAGCGTCAAGAGGTTAGGCGCTGAGCTGGGCTGGATTTCACTCCATGCTCTCCTGCGATGATGCGCCGCCGCAGCGCCGCACTGTGGTCCGGTGTCTGAGCGCTGAAGTCCAACTTGATGTCCATATCGCGCGCCGCCAGCCGCTCAGCCTCTGGCAGCATCGTCTCTGAGTAGTCATTGCCGTTGAGGAAAATGTCCGGTCCCAGCTCCGTCAGCACCGCCCCCATGTCGCTATAGGGCGGCGCAACCTGATGGATGTCGATGACAGACATGACCTTGGTCAGCCCCTGGCTGGCCAGCCCCCGTGAGATGCCCGCCGCCATGGCCCCCATCATGGAAGCCCGGTGGAGCACCGTCATCGCCACGTAGCCATTCTTCCGCACCAGCCACTCATCCGACATCACCGCCACCGTGACTTGCCCGCCAGACCCAGCAAGCTGGCAGGCCCGCATCAGCAGTATGTAGTGGCCGTAGTGCGGTGGGTCAAAGCCCCCGCTGACTAGGACGTGGCTCATTGGACCTTCTCCTCTATGGGGACCAGGGTGGCGCGAGCGATTGTCTCTCTGGCGAGTTCCTCCAGCTCCTTGTCACTAAAGACACCGTTGATTCCGCGCAACGCGGCAAGGTGTCCCACGGTGCGGTCAACCACAGTCGACGCAATCGGCGCGTCCCGCAGGTAGACGTAGACCATCGCCAGCAGTGCCTCTCGCAGCCCCACCGGGGTGGCAGCAAGATAGGCGTCAATCCCCGCGTTGGCGTGCCCTCTCATGTACGGAGCAAGATGCTCCCAATGCTCAGGCGACCCTCCCAGGGAATCAAACCATGCTCGCGCCGCAGCCTCTCGGGCCTCAGTGTCATTTGCCAGGGCTGTTTCAGCCATCGCGCTCTCCTTTGAAGTAGTGGCGGGAAGGGCAGGATTTGAACCTACGTCCTCGGGATTATCTCACCGTGCTCTGGCCAGACTGAGCTACGTCCCCGCCACCGGCACCCTATCTCTTCCCCGATAGGGATGTCAAACCGGAGGCGGCTCCATCCAGTTCAGGATGGTGACCAGCTGCCACACCGTCAGGCTCCGGTGGAGCTGACCCCGCTCAAAGCGGCTCAGGGTCGCATCACTGATGCCCATCTCACCCGCCACGGTAGCCAGCGACTGACCCCGGCTGCGTCGCACCTGCGCGAACTGGAGCGGGATGGTGTCGGCAAAACGCTCCAGCGCCCTGCCCGGTAGCCCCGGCACCCGGCGAGGGGTCACGTTGCTCTCCTTTTCAGGTTCCATCCGTTGCGCCCGCGCCTGGCATTCACCTTCCGCGTCACGGGCTCTAGGTGCTTGGGGTTGACACAGTGTCGGGTCCGGCAGAGGTGGTCAACCTCCATTCCCACCGGAATCACCCCCACCAGCAGCTCATAGACCACTCGGTGGGCATAGCGCGTGGTGCCCTGCCAGCTCAGCGTCCCGTAGCCCCCGCTGCGGCCTTGCTCCCGATGCAGCGGCTGCACGTAGGCCGTCCACAGCCAGCACCCCGTCCGTGGCTGGAGCACAATCTTCTCCACGATGCGGGGCGGCAGGTCAGCCAGCGGCATCGGGGTCAACAGACAACATGAAGAATGGATTGTGCGGGTCACACCACTGGCCCTCCGGCATGACGTGAGGGTCAGCCCAGCAGCCCGTCACCTCACAGCACGGCAGGCCCGTGATGGGATTGCGCACCACCAGCGGGGGCATCCAGGTCGCTTCAAACGGCTCCAAGGCTTGCGCCGCTGCCAACAGGTCTGGGAATGGGTGGCTCATGTCATCCGGCCAATCACACCCGCGACGATGATGCCTGATGCGGCATAGTCCAACCAGGGACCCCAGACGGAACGAATCGTCTTCCGCCGCCACCAGGGCACAATGCTGTTGGCCGTCCCTAGGCTGGTCCTAGCCCGCCGCATCCAATAGGCCCGGCTGTTGATGTCTTGATTCACGTCGTCTCCTCCGGTAGTTCTGCCAGCCCCTGGTTGAAGCACTCCCAGTGCGCCCAGCGTCCATTGCGCCACAGCGTCAGCGCCGCCATCGCGTTGTGGACCGGGTTCCAGAGGTCGAATTCCGCCTCCGGGAACAGCACCCGATTCAGCTCCGCCACCTTGGCCGCCTCCGGCGCGAACCACATGGGGTGAATCTGGAACAGGCCACGCTCAAAGCCCGGCCCTACGCCCAATAGGTCCAGCCAGCCCACGATGTCTCGGCGCGACAGCCCGGCGGGCGACTCACAACGCGCCACTAGATACGCCTGGTCCCACTCCTCCTCCGGCCACCCCGCCAGCTCCAGGATGAAGCGGAACTCCTCCGGGCTCATGTAGCGGGTGGCGAGTTGCAGCTCCGTGAAGCCAGGGCTGATGGCGTTCTCCAGCGTCGGGATGAACTGCCCCCTGGTCTCTTCTCCCACCTCCCCGGCCTCCACCCTGGCCCATACGTCCGACGCCTCCGCCAGGGCAAACTGGGCATCCAGGAAGTCATCCAGCGTCTGGGTCACCACCACCACCTCTGGCACCGTGACCACCATCGTAGCCCCCACGGGCTCCACCGGGTCCAACGTGCCCACCACGACCGTTGAGACAGGGATGACCACAGCAGGCAGGCTCACTAGGCGCGGTGGACTGATGACCGTCACCGTCTCGGTGCCGCCGCTGGGATTGATGAGTCCCATGGTAGAGCCCACAATGACGTACGCAGCCAGCAACGTCACCCCTATCCGCCAGCCGTCCACCTTCAATCGCATATCAGCCTCCCCCGGTCGAATTCAATCACCGTACCGGACGGGTTGGTCAGGCAGTAGGCGCTGCGGTCTGCGACCGGCGCGCTGACGGTGAACCAGGCAAAGCCGCAGACGATGCCGAAGGTGAAGACGACCAGGAACATGAACATCCGTACGCCGGACTGGGTCACGGTCCCCGCCGCAGCGCCTGCTGAAGGCTCAGGATGGCTTCCCCAGGTCCACAGAAGGACTCATCCGCCGTACCGCTCTCGCAGGCGCACGTCTCGTCTCCACAGCCCGAGTGGGTCAGCGTCGTGAGGACCTCTCGCATCACCGTCTCCATGCCGCGCATCTCCAACCGCATCTGCCACGCCATGCTGGGCGGAATCCGCAGGGCTTGGAGGTTGTGGGCCAGGATGAGCAACTCCGCGTCCTCCTTGCTGAACCAGTTGCCGTCTCCATAGTCGCGCCAGTCCGGCCCCGCGACCCAGAAGAGCCGGTCCTCTTCCGCGACGTGCAGCGTGCAGTCATCCTCCGTGCAGCCGGGTTCCTCCCCATCGCACGCCACCGTGGGCTCCACGCCAAAATCCTGGGTGTGCTCCGTCAGGGTCCAAGCATCGCTCATTGAGTTGTCTCCTCTGTCAGCAGGTTGACCAGGTCAGTCATGCCGGGCAGCTCCCGCTCCCCAAGCTGGACCGTGACCTCTCGCCCGTTTTGGAGGAACAGCCGGACCTCTAACCTGTCCTCCTTGTCCGACTTCACCTCCGACACATGCTCCGGGTTGACCCAGGTGTGACCATCGTCTGGCGTTGGCAGGCGAACGAGTCTCATCACGACCTCCAGAGCCAGAGCCGCGTCCAACGTCGGCGCAGCGGCGGCAAGATGATGCAAGCGGCATCGCGCCGCCGGTCATTCTGGACCCGAGTCAGATGAGGCAGAGTGGTATACGGCCTCACCAACAGCTGGCGCGGCTTCAGCAGCACCGCCTCAGGCACGTCCCCATGAATTTGAAACAGCCCGCGCTGCGCCTTGACCGGAGTCACCATGCCTTCGCGCCACTGCATCAGTCCAGCCTCCCCAGGTCCAACAGGCCCAGCTCTTTCCGCATTCCCTGCTGATACACCCGGTCAATCATTTGGTCTTCCCAAGGGTGCTCCCAGTTCTTCATCAGCGGCGCATAGGCATCATGCCGGTGCCAGGGAGAGGTGCGCCAGCCAAAGACGTGGTCATAGGCCCGGACCCACCAGGGGCCACGGACAAGGGAGCGCGTGAGATACTCATCAAAATCTGACCCTGGCTCAAAGCTGCCGCTCAGCTCCATGAATGCCCGGCCCACTCGTCGCAGCGGCTCCTGCAACTGCCCAAGGGCCTCCCCTGCGGCGCGGCCTACCCTGGCCACAGCCTGGAAGCCGTACGGGGCCACCGGCATCATCCGCGTGGTGCCATCCTCCAAGGTGTGCAGGACAAAGTCTCGGGGGTCCACGCTGGGCGGCTTACGGACAATGCGAGTCTGAGTCCTCAGGCCAACGCTCATTGACCGTGCCCAAACCTTGAAGCTCAGCCCCTCGTTTTTCATCGCGGCATCCCCAACACCTCAATTAGTCGCTCAAATGCCTCGCGGCAGCGGATGGTCTGACGGCTCAGCTCTCCCCAGTTGGCCTTGATGACGGCGCGCTGCCGCCGGTGCTCCTGCTCAGTCTTCATCGAAGATGTCTCCTCCACGCTCCACCCAGGCTTCCAGATGCTTCTTGCAGCGGTTGCAGAGGTCCAGCTCCAGTGGAGGCGTCACGGCATTCCTAGGCTCTCTCCACAGCTCCACCACCGTGACCCGATAGCTTGACCGCCGCATCTCCAGCTCCCCCGTCTTGCAACGGTCGCAGGTGATGCTCCGGCTCATCGGAGTGCCGCTCTCATTGCAGGGTCTAGCTCTTCACGGCAGTAGTGCCCCAACTGCTCCAAGTAGGAAATGCGAAGCCGCACGCCATCAACGGTGACCCACAAAGTCCCCGTAACAACCCCACCGCCCGGTTTCGGCGTATAGAGCTTGGTCATCCCGGTCCAGCCATCGGTGGAGGCTCCGCCAGCCACATCCGAAACTCTCCCTTGCAGCGAGTGCAGAGGTCAATCTCTTCCTTGTCCATGTAGCCCTCAGGGCTGTGATGCTTGGCCTCTAGCTCCCAACGGTCCGGAGCCTCCTTGCCGCATCGGTCACAGATGGTCTGTTTCATGTTCTCTCCCTTCGGTCTCTATCTCTATCACATCCCCCAGGGGGAGGTCAACTACGCCTTGAGCGTGAAGCGTCGGCAAGGCCGGTCCCCCGTGTTGTCCCAGCGAGCCACCACGATGCCGTCCCGCTGGAGCATCCGCAGCGCGGTGTAGGTGTAGCCCCGCTCCTGCCAGCTCAGCCCTGCCGTCAGCTCCGGCGTCGAGATGTCCGGCTCCTGATGGATGCGCGTCGCCACCGTGTACTTCAGCTGCCGTGCGCCTCGGGATTCCCAAGCCGCTAGGAAGAGAGAGGCTAGGACCAACAGGCCAAACAGCACGCCCACCGCAATTCCCGCCGTCACTAGGTGCTCAGTCATTGGTCTCTCCATTCTGCCCACTCCGCATCCAGCTCTCTGGCACGCTGCTCCGCGTGCGCCATGCAGTAATCGTTGCCCCGAACGTAGGAAGCCCGCACGCTCGCAGTCCAGCCTCCGGCCAGGAGCAACACGATGGCGATGGCCCGCTCAGGACAGATGGTCTTGATACAGGCGCTCATCGGTTGAACTGACTCTGGGGCGCATGCGGCCCATGGGCGGGACGTGGACCCCCAATGGGCCTGAACCCACACCAGCAGCACTTCTTCGGCCCGTCCTGGAAGTGGTCCCCGCCGTGATAGCAGTGGTCTCCCTTGGGGCTGTCTGAACAGGCCATCAGGTCACCCCCTCCAGGGTTGGCTTGGGCAGCACCCTGGCCCGAAGTTCGGCCCAGGCGCAGTTGCCCACTTCGTCACATTTCTCCGTGGAACGGTCACACAGCGGGCAGGTCGCACGGGCCTCGATAGTTCGCATGACATTCAACACCAAGACGCGCAAAATCATGCCCTCTGTGGGCGGCCTAGGCGGCTTCCTCATCCGTGCCCTCAGGTCATTGATGTCATCCATCACGGTGGTGGTGCGCTCTGGTGGCCCGTTGCGGATGAAGGCGTCCAGCTCAGCGAAGCCCAGGTGGTGCCGCAGCTCCGCCAGCAAGATGAACGGCTGGCCGTCCTCCTGCTCTATCAACGATGCCGCCACCATGGCCATCAGGGGCGCGTCAGCCGCCAGGGCCTCCAACACCTCAGATGGCGTCTCGTCATCAAAGCCCTTCCCAGTCTTGATGGCCGCGAGACAATCAAGGCAGGTCACGATGGACAGCGCGGCAGTGGTGGTGCCGTGGTCATCCAGCAGGATGCGCTGGCAGTACGGGAGCTGCGCCCCTGGCTCTTTGTAGTGCTTGGTCATCGAGCATCCTTCCAATCATGGGCATCGGGCAATTCCGTCTGGTGATGCGCTGCCGCGAGCTGGTTCCGTCCACAGATGCGGCACGGCAACGGGCCATCCTCCCGCAAAGACGTGATGGCCTCCCCGCTGTACTCCAGCGCCGACAGGTAGCCCCGGATAATGTGCCGCACTAGGTGGTTGGGCAGGGCAGAGGCCCGCCGTTGCGCCGCCGCGACCCCAATCTCATCCAGGGCATCCGGGTCAATCCAGACCGCGTCCCCCGTGACCTGCGGCTGCCCCATGGGAGCCGGGACGGGATTGTAACCGGGGTCCGGAGGCCAGATGAATTTGTGCTCGATGTCTACCGAGAGGCCATGATTCCCATAGGTGATGCCGCACTCTTCGTGCTGACACTTCGCAAGATAAGGGGAGGCGATTTTCTCACCACGGGACTCCACATCTGACTCCGCCTTGCAGACCCGGCAGGTCCAGCCTCCAACGCGGGGCCGCCAGTCATGCCAAGCCCCACACTCCGCTGGAGTCTTACCCCTCAGCGCCTCTTCCAGCGCCATGATGTAGCGCAACGCCGTGGGGTCCGGATGGTCCCGCCGTTCCCACTCGATGCGCGCCACGTCCAAGGTCGTCATGGTCGTCATCCGACACCCTCCTTCTACTGGCCACGACTCTATCTCTTAGCCGCGAAGGATGTCAAACCCAACTAAGGCAGCCAATAGCACACCTCATCAATCTCCTCATCCAGCTGCGTCACCAACTCCCACTGCTCCGCTGCTTCCGCCGCCTCAATGCGAATCTGCCACGCGGCCAGCATGAGGGTGAGCTGCCGGAGACGCTGCCGCGACGGGGGACGCCACGGTCCCCGGCCTAGGTTGATGGGGCTCGGCACGCTAGGCGTCTGGTGGCGCGTACAGCAACACCTGGGTCTCTGGACACTGCTCCATTGCGACCACAATCTTGGGCTGCACCACGTCCCATTTGAGCCCCCCTAGGCCACAGCCCAGGGGCGGGATAGCGATGGACCGGATATCCATGACGTGAATCACACCAACCAGGTCCGCCAACCCCTGCTCAATCCAGACCAGCTCAGACGGGTTTTCCCAATGCACCTTGGTCGGGAAATGCACGATGTGCCGCCCGTCCCCAGAGGTGACGAACATCTTGCCCGCCCGGACCTCTCGCGCCTTGCAAGCCGCCCGGTACACCCGGAAGTCCTCCGGGAAGGCCCGCCGGAATTGGCTCGCCAGCCCTGCGCCCATCACCCCCATGCAGTTGACCGGGTTGACCAGGGCCTGCGCGCCAGATTGCAGGATGTCCCCCTGCTTCAGCTCAATCATCGCGGTGCTCCTTGCCCCCGGTGAATGGCGCTGTTTGGCCCGCGCCGACAGACCACGCAGATGTCCTGGTCCCGGCGGGAGGGCTGGAACGCATGGCCATCCCGCAGGTCCGGGTGACCCGCCGCGTGAGCGCGCCACTGCTCCACCGTCATGTCCTGCGCCCGTGGTCGCTCACTCTCCATGGCCTTCCATCCCATGGCCCCGCGCCCAACGGCTCACCACTTCTGAAGTCGTGACCTCCGGAGCCATGGTGGCCCCATACGGCGGAGTCGTGGCGTGCGCCCAGGCCCGGATGCAGCAGTGGTAGACCACTCGGGACGGCAGGTGCCAGGCCAGCCAGTCCGCCAGCCGGTCTCGCAGGGGCTGCTTCTCTAGCCAGTAGGTCAATCGGTCTCTCATCGTCGTCTCCTAGCCCTAGTTAGTCTGTGGCCGCTGGCGCGACCTTTGACCCATTCCTAAATAGACTCAGCGCTTCTTAGGAGCCTTTGGCATCTGCGCCCAGGGCTTCATCTGCTTCTCCAACTCCTGCGCGGGCAAAGGGGTGAAGAGGATATCCCCGTTGGATAGCACAAAGCCCGTGCGCTTCTTGGTGCCCCGGCAGAGGTTCTTTGCGTTGGGCCACGTGGAGAGTGCCCCATGACCTTGTGCCCAGGGGGGTAGGTTGGCCGCAGCTTCTATGTTCCACACCCAGACCACCTCATCCATGTTGACCCAGTGTCCATGGCCTACGTGGATGAACATCGTCTAGGCCCTCTTCTTGCGACTGGGGGGACTGTCCTGCGACTGCTCTGGCGATTTCTGCGATTCCCAGCCCGGCCCATAGGCCGCGCGCATGAGATTGTCCGCCACCGCTTTCGACCCAGCCCGGTCCACCCCCTCTTGCCAATTTCTCAGCGCGCCCGCTGCCATGCTCAGCGTGGTCTCATCCAGATGCGTCTGGCAGAACATGCCCAGCGTGCCTCCGCCGCGCACATCCACATGCTCCTCTCCCGGCGTGGTGCAGCCAGGGACAGAGCAGCAGGCGTCCAGTCGGAGGAATTCTTGGTCCGTGAGGTCAGACATCAGCTGCCCTTCTGTGAGCGAATCATCCGCGCCGCGCCGACGTAGACCAGGTCAAAGTGCCACTGGCAGCAGTAGCCTGCCAACGGAGTGGCCTCTGAGTCCAGAATCAGCGCGCGAGTCCAGTCAGGCAGTCCCATCTTGAGCCTCCTTCAGCAATGCCTGGCCCTCTGGGGTGAGGATGTTGACGTAGCGATTGCCCTTCCCGTGCCACGTGACCAGCCGCATGCGGCGCAACTTGGCGAGATAGCTGCCGCCGCTCATCACCACGCCCCGGCCACTCACGCTGCCATTGGGGCCAGCCTTATAGACCACCTTCCAGTAGGGGCTGTCCGGCCAAAGCTCCTGCGCGAACTCAGAGGGAATGATGCCCTCAGCCCCCCTGGCCTGGATGATGCGTAGCGCCACCAGGGTCTTCTTGGTGGGCTTCTTCTGCGCCCAGGTCGTGCCGTCCATCCCGTTCTTGTGCGGCCCCCGGTGCCCAGTCTCTATGAGGCAAGTAGCCGTGGCCCGATGGCCGGAGGGCGGAGAGGCTCCACAGTAGTTGGTCATCAGGGTCCCTTGTGCCGTGGTGGTGGCGCATCGCCAGGGCAGTAATCTCCGGCGCGAGGCTCCTGGGCCTGGCTCTCCAGCCAGCGCTCCCGGTTCTCCTTCGTCGCGGCCCGCTTCTGGCAAAGGACGAAGAGCTGGGCCAGCTCAGTCGCGATTTCGCCCATCGCATCTTTGATGGGCGCGCCCGTATTGAGGTTGCGCAGGATGGACTCCGGCGGCAGCAAGCTCACGTCCTCATCCGTGAAGTGGAAGCAGATGCTGGTCTCACGAACCCGGTGGCGCTGAGCCTGCTGAATCGTGCCCTTCATCCGCGCTTCCTCGCTATCCGCTTGCAGGTGCGGCAGGCAAAGCGGTTGTCCCACGTCCGTTCCAGCTTCTCCAGGCTGGACTGCGTGGACTGGACGGTGGCCAGGCCGCAAAGCGTCTTATCCGCGTCCTTGGGTCTGATGTGGATGTGCATCTTGAGTTGGCTCATCACCGACCTCCTCTGCGGGGTCTCCGCATTCTTCACACAGCGCCGGGATTTGCCCGTTGACCAGCGGCACGTCCCAGCCGCACTCCAGACAGCCATACACGTCTCGCGGGTCCCCCGTGTCGGGATAGTGGACATCAACCTTCATACCTAGACCTCCGCCCTAGATGCACCCGCCGGGCCTCGCGAAAGTGCTGCACCTGGACTTCTAGATGAAGCGAGCCCTGCACCCAGCCATGGACCACCTCCTCATCCGCCACCGGCGTCCGCCTGCCGAAGCGGTCATAGACCGGCGCGATGGCGGCAAAGGGCCGCAGCGCCAGCTTGGCCTCCTTCAGCTGCCGGTCCAGCTCCTGATAGAGCACCCGCTCATTGTGCAGCGAGGTCTCCAGCTCTTGGATGCGCGCCCCCATGGACATGAAGTCCTCCGCGTCCTCTGCCGCGTTCAGCGCCTCAGCGTCCATTGCCCACGTCCTTCAGCATCAGCTGCGCCGCCGTGCTCCAGCCTGGCCGGACGCGCTTGAGGATGTTGGGGAAGTCGATGCCTGCCCGGCGAATCATCGCGTTGCGGCTCAGCGTGCCCAGCTCCAGGAACATGCCATTGCTCGCGCCACGGCGGTCCACGCTGTAGTCCGTGAAGGCCAGGATGGTCCAGTCCTCATCCGTGCCAAAGGCGCTGCCGATGTGGACCAGCGAATCATGGTCTCCCTGCGAGGGGACAAAAGCCCCGTCCAGCTTGGTCACCGCCGTGCAAAGAAGGCTGTGCGGATAGTTCCGCGTCTCATCTTGCCAGAGATAGTGCCCCACTTGGCCAATGCAGCCCCAGAAAAGCATCAGTTCTCATCCTCCAGCTGCTCCGCGTTCTTCATATGCGACGGTCCGGACGTGGGAACTGCGTGGCCCGTGGGTGGTCTGTCTGGAGCTGTTCTTCCGTCATCTCCGCCGGGCTCTTGTACTTAGCTAGCAAGTCATCTCGGATGCGCATCAGCCAGACCAGCAAGTCATGCGTGGAGAGGCGAGGCAGCGCCCAGCCATCGGGGTCATTCCCCAATCGCACTGCCGCCTCCACCGTCCAGATGTAGCGCGTGGGCCGCACCTCCTCCGCCTCCAGCGGATGGGGCTCTATCGTCACCTTCGTGACCCGGATATCCAGCTGGTCTGGCCGCTCTGGGTCCTGCATCTCCTCCACCGCCTCCAGCACCGCCGCCATCGCAGTCTCAATCGTCTTGGTGTGCTTGCCCATGCTCATCCCAGTCGCCCTTCAATGTCCGCAATCGTGCGGTGGAATTCGTCCCAATCCGGGGGCCAGGGGAACTGCTGGGCCTTGGCAGCCAGTCCCGCTTCCGTATAGACCTTCATCATCTCATCCCGCACCGGCCCCAGGGGCAAGTCCAGGACGAAGCTAATCTGACGCAAGCCACGGAGGGAGTCCTTCCCCACCCCTGGCCCCAGCGCCGTCTCCACCGACACCGCCGCCGCGTCTATCTTCTCCACCAGGTCCTTGATTGGGTCCTTCATCGCTTCCTCCGTAGCGGCGCGGTCATGGCGTGGACCAGCTCGCGCCAATGCTCAGTGCAGATGTAGCCCGTGACGTTCGTCGTGCCCTCACAGAGGTGGCAGAGCGTGGTCATGCGTCCACCGCCTTCTGGAGCCGGTCATAGACCTGCATCGCGGCCTCTCGCACGATGGCATTGCGCTCAAAGCGCACCTTGTCCGTCATGTCCTGCTCCACCGTGCCCTCCTTGGCAAAGCCGGTGTCCAGGTCTTTCATGGTGATAACGAGTCTCATAGCTTCTTCGTCCGCTCCCAGAATTCGGCTTTGTCGCAGTAGGTCTGATAGAGCGGGTCCGCCACGCCATAGACGCTGCCCGGCGTCAGAGCCAACTGGATGCGATTCCAGGTCTCAGCCATGGTCGTGGGGTATTCCCGACAGGTCTCAATAAGCGCAGGCCAGCTCTCCCCGGCCCCCTCCACCTCCAACTTGAGGCGCTCCACGGCCAGCACTCGCTGCGAATAGTCATAGCCCGGCAAGCTGACGGTCATCGTCTCTCCGCTTTCCGCCGGTCTGAGTCCCGCTGCGCCATGATGTCCACTGGCGTCGCCAGCTCCAGATTGGAGTGGTCGCGATAGCCATGGCCACAGAAGAGGCACGGCTCCATGCCAAAAAAGAAGCCCCGTCCCCGCTGCTCACGGGACTCGATTTGCAGCTCATAGCTGCGGGCAAAGGCGTGGCCATCCTCTGGAGTGAACGTGGTGCCGGTGAAGCTAGCCATCGCTCAGCACCTCCGCTGTGATGGTCATCTCCGGGATACGAATCCGGACCAGCTTGGCTGGCGTCGGCTCCGGCGTTGGCGTGGTAAACGCGAGGGCAGGCAGCATCAAGCTCACCCGAGCCAGCGCCCCCGGATGAGCGACGAAGCCATCGCTATGCCACGCAGTCCCAATATCCAGCCGGTCCGCATCAGAACCAGCCCACAACCGAAACTCCACCTGCTTGCCACTGCCCTCCAACTGAAGCGACCAAATCGGCTGGTCTGGCACCCACTCTGCCATCACGAAAGTGGGAGTCCCCACCTCAGTCCCCTGTACCACAGTCGCCGCCAACAGCCGACCATCCGGCATGACGATGGTGGGGGTCTCACCCCAAAAAGTCGCAGGTGGCTGAGGGAGGTCCGTGCCGCCCTCTGGCGGATAGAGCGCCTGGATGCCCGCGATGTCATCCGGAGCCAGCGCCAGAGTGTGACCTTGGTAGCGCGGGAACATCAGCGCCCCTGGCACTCCACCATGCCCCATCCCGAAATTGTGCCCACCCTCATGTCCCACCACCACGGCCAGCTCAAACTGCCCGTCATACTCTGGCCAGCCCTCAATGTGCCACGTCTCATCTTCATCCAGATGCATCCACCCTGGTGCGGGCGGCGGAGTGGCGTGGCCGATGACATTGCCCTGGCCATCGAACGGCTGGCTATCGCCATGGTCCCCACGGACGAAGCGCAGCGTGATATACGGCTGGGCCGCAGGCTGCTCCGTCACCACCACGATTTCAAACGGCACGTAAGGCTGCCAGACGGCAAGGCCCCGCTTCACCTCCTGCACCACGACGGGAGGGATGACCTCATCGCTGGGCGTCTGTATCCAGACAGGCAGGACCGCTAGGTCCGCCGGATACGGCTCTCCCAGACTGGTGTAGTCATCCGCAAGTCCACAGAAGCAGGAAGCGCCTGTTGGCGTCCCAGCGATGGTGGGTGTTGTCATCTCAATCATCCTTTCCAAACGATGGTGCGGCCATGCTCATGCCAGCGCGCAATCTTCCTCATGATTCTGCTCAAACGGCACACCCCCGCTTAGCTCAATCCAAGTCTGGTAACACGCCTTACACTCCATCAGCCGCCCATGCGCATCGTTGCCAATCCAACGCGGAGCCAGCGCTGTCCGCAGCTGCCGAATCTCGCCAATAAGGTCTTCGATATCCCCGTTGGAGAGAGTCCCCGTCTCAAATTTCTCCCGCATCACCTCAAGGTCAATCACGGGCGTACTTCCCTATCTGGAGCCGCTGCTTGACCTCCGCCTCACTCCACTCATCCCCCATCCACAGCATGGCCTGGAAGCCCGCCAGCTCCGCCGGGACAATCCCGCGTTCATACTCATCGTCCACCACCAGGATGCGCTTCGGGTCCGTCACGGGCAGAGAGGCCGCCGCCCGCAGCAGCGGGCCGGTGCCGGGCTTATCCGGCTCCGTGAGACTCTCCCGGCCAAACATGAAGGCCCGCTCCTCTGGATGCACGGTGAACGCCTCCAGCACCTCCTGCGGCAGGCCCGAGTAAATGGCGTAAGGGAAGTTGCTGGCCTGCGATATCACGAAGATTTTATAGGCCCAGGGCTGCATGACGAGCCCACCGCTTATCTGCCGCTCCAGCAAGAGGTCCAGGGCATAGCGCATCCGGGCCGCGTAGAGATGCTCCACGGCCTCTTCGTGAGCCGGATAATCCACCGTCACCAGGTGGGTCAGTATCGCGTCCTTGGTCCGGCCCACGCCATCCCAACGGAAATCAGAATAGCCCGCCGCCCACATAGCCCGCTGAGTGCTGATGGCCTTGACCAGCCGGGTGTCCCAGAGCACGCCATCCGCATCAAAGATGACACCCTCAGCCTGGAATCTACTCACCGCCGTTATCCCGCTGGACCACCAGCCATGCCTGTATCTGGGTCATTCGATTCTCTCCCTAAATCAACGTCGCTGCGTCTTACCACATGAGTCTCTTCCGTCATGCCCACCCGCCCGTAGTCATCCGCCAGGCGCTCAATGTCTCCAGGCTGATATGGCCCGGAGGCTTCGGCAATGACGGCATGCTCCAGCTGACCCAGATTGGTGACTCGATGCACCATGCCCGCCGGAATCTCCCACACCGCCCCCTGGTGATACGTGTGGGTCTCCTCCCCCAACTGGACCTGGACAATCCCCTCAATCACCAACATGGTTTCGTGGCGGAGCTTGTGCCGTTGCAGGCTCAACCGCTCGCCACCGTAAAGCACGATGAGCTTGAAGACGTACTGCTCATCGTCTTCATGAAGCCAAGTTTCATATCCCCAGGGCTTTAGGACCTGCCGCATCGGTTGCTCTTTCCGTACCGGATATATCTACCACATCCCCAAGTAAGAGGTCAACCCCTCTTGCTTGTCAACCGGGCGTTGCGGGCCGTGGTCCACGGGAAGAAACCATTGTGGTCCGTCCGGCTGGACGCCTCTGCGGCATCAAAGATGCGGCGCGCAGCCCAGCCATTCACGTCGGGATTGAAGAGCCCCCGCCTGGCCCAGGAGTGGACATTGACGTTGACCTGAAAGAGTCCCCGGCTGTCTTCCTTCGCCACATGGAACCCATCAGGGATGTCCGCATCGTTCTTCGGGCGGCGGAACACCTCAAAGGTCCCATCCCCCTTGGCCCGAATGATGAAGCGGTCCACCACGTGAATCTTGGGGTTGTTCCCACTCTCATGCTGGACGATGTAGGCCAACTGTCCCCACAGCTCCGGACGGTCCCGCCAGTTCCGCACAATGGCCCGCTTGACCACCATGGGGCACATGAGGAAGTCCCCGAGCTTCTTAGACCCCTTGAGCCCCACCAGGTCCTGGTGCCCCAGGGCGATATCCCCACGGCCCACCCGCGACATCGCGGCCATCTGCTTGATGCTCAGCCGCACCGTGACCAGCCGGGGCGTATCGACAGGTGGACTCTCTAACGTTGGCATGGATTCCCCTTACGCTGCCGTGTCGGTCTCGTCACCGGACTTGCTCTTGAATCGGTCCGCCGCCTTGACCGCGCTCCGGCCCAAGATGATGGCCAGCAACGGGGCCGCGACCGTGGGGCTCATCTCGTTGGCCAACTCCATCACCACGGCCACAATGACCGCCAGACCCTCGCGGCTCAACAAACGAGCCACCAAGGTGTCCAGTGCCTTCTTCGTCTCTTCCATCAGAATCCCCCCGTCTGTTGACCCCGGCCCTGCTCCAGGCTCCGGACCGTGATGATGCGAGAGACCATCTCCCGCATGATGTTGAACTGCTCCAGCTGGGTCTCCAGCCGCTCCTGCATTGCCTGCGTCTCCGCTAGGTCCTGCCCCTCTAGCCGTAGCTCCTCATCTTGCTCCTCCACCAGAGCATAGACTTCCTCCTTAGTCGGTCTACCCTTCAGCTCCCCGCGCCGCTTCCCTACGGCCCGCGCCAGCGCCTTGTCATGCGTGATGCGCAGATATTTGGCCTTCGGTCGATAGCTGGTCAGCAACTGCGCAACCCAAGCGCAGACAGCCCCGTACTGCGAGAGCAGCTCCGCCAGCTCCATGGGGGTCATGGTCGGAATGCGCTCCACCTCCACCGTAAGCGTCGTCAGCTCCGGCGTGATGACAATCTCCGGGACTCCGTTCAGACCTTCTCGCTGCCAAATGTCGCTTGGCGGGTCGCCATGAGTAAAGGTGTCCACTCGGTCCCGTCTCCCTCCTGCGCCCGGAGACAAGAGCGCAGGTACTTGCAGTCTTTGCACTGTGCCCGGCTCTCCGGCGTCATGGGGGCCAACTTCCCATCCGCCGTCAGCTCATTGACCTGCCGCACCCGCCGGGCCGAATCCTCCCATATGGACAGGAGGTCCGGCCAGTGATAGGTGAAGCGCGCCATCGCCCCGTTGGCCCGGTTGATGTAGAGGTTGAAGAAGCGCGTATGACCCGAGAGGTAGAGATACCAAGCCCCCTGAGTCAGGTGCCCCGTACGGGACCCCTCCTTGGGCAGCATCGCGGCGGACTTCAGGTCTCCCAGCGCCTCCCGGCCATCCGGGTCCAGCACCTCTAGGTCAAAGGTGCCGCGCACGTGATTGACCGGGTCCTCCATCCCCTGCTCCACCCGCAGCACCCGCTCATGCTGGTGGAGCAGTTCCTCCAGCAACAGATGGTGAATATAGGTCCCGACCTTGCTGGCAAAGGCCATGTAGAAGTTGGGCTTCTGTGTCACCGGCACCGCGATGAAGGCAAACTGGATGGCGCGCAGGCAAGGGTCCTTGAGCGCGCTGGGATGGTGCCAGCCAGGGTCATAGCGCTCTTCGTTGGACTCCACCACGTAATACTCAACCAACGCTTGCAGCCAGTCCATGGGGTCCGTGATGAGGCCCTTAGCGTTCGGCACGGGGAATCTCCGCCCACTCTTCAATGAAGGCCAGCACCGTGGGGCGCTGCCGCTCCGTCGCCTGGTTAGAGCCCAGTTGCTTGTGGTCTAGCCGGATGACCGGCAGCTGATGCTCCTGCCATAGCTTCTCATCCCGCTCCTGGTCCTTGCGCCGCCGCAGCCCATGGCCGGGACCGTCCGCTTCCAGCGCCACATGGAACTCCGGCAGGTACACATCCACCGTATAGGGCGCGAATTGCTTCTCCTCCAGCACGGTGAATCCAAAGCTCTTGCAGAGCGCCGTCAGCCGCCGATGGATACGCGTCGCGGTCGTGCTCTGGGTCTCAGGCGTGATTGGGCGCTGGCGTCGGGACATCCGCCTCCCCCTCTCCGTAGGTCATCTTCTCCAACAGCGCCACCGCGTCTGGATTGTTCATCACCAGCGTATTGAGCCCCTCGCTGCCCATCACCCGCATCTGATGATTGTCCTCATCCCAGAGGTACCGATTCACATCCGTCACGTCCGCAAACGGGACGTTATAGGGCAAACGATACCAGGCCCCAGCACGAACGATGACCTCCCGCGCCAGCGCGTCCTGCACCAGCATCGACACCCGGTCTAGCTGGCCATTGAAGGTGAAGACCAACTCCGCATGCCCACCGGACCGGCCCGCCTTATTCTTGGTGACATCGCACCCAATCACGAACCCGGTCCGCTCTTCCCCCACCATGTTCCACTTGATGCGATAGGTCCGCAGCCAAAGCGTGGTCCAGAACTGCTGGCCCCGCCCACCGGGCAACGTGTCCTGCGAGCCCCCATAGCTACCCAGTCCGCCGGTGCGAAGCTGGTTGATGATGACCAGCGTGGTGCCACTGGGCCGCAGCTTGCCGTTGACCTTGCGGAACATCTTATTGATGAGCCGGGCGTGGAGCGCCACGTGCGCCTTCTCCACCTCCGCCTCCTGCTCCGCCAGCGGCACCAGCGCCGCGATGCTGTCAATGATGATGCAATCCCAGCCGCCCAGCGCCTCCTCCAGCGTATTGACCGCCGCCTCCCCACTGGGCACGGGATAGACCCAGAGGTCCTCCGTATTGACCCCCGTGTCATGCCACCAACGCGGGTCATATGTCTGCTCCGCGTCCATCAGCAGCACAGACTTGCCGTTGTCCTGGAAGGCCCGCGCAATGTACTGCGCCACCAAGGTCTTGCCGCTGGACCACTCGCCGGTGAGCATGATGATGCGGCTGAGCGGGATGCCGCCCCCCGTAGCCTCATCCAGCATGGGCAGCGCGGTGGGCATCCACTCGATGATGAGCGAGGGGTCGCTCCCCCGCACGATGAGCCCGTCATTCATCATCTTCTGGATGGGCTCGGGGTACTGCTGTCCCGGCTTCCGATGGCCCCGGACCTTGGGCTTGGCCTTGGTCTTGCCCTTCTTCGCGCTCATTGCTTTTTGACTCGCTTGTGGCTCTCCGCCCCCGCCTGGGCAATCCCCACCGCGTCCAGCAAGTCCTGCCGGGTCTTCTTGTTCAGCCCGTCCGTCTCGTCAATCTTCCGCACGATGCCCGGCGCATGCTCAATAAAGAGCTGCCGGACCTGGTCCTTGTTCATCTGGCCCTTGAGTGGATTCTCCTCATCCTCCGGCCAGGGATAGGGACCGTTGAGCAGCAGGGCCTTCCACGTGGCCGCGTAGATGTACTTGACGACGTGCCCATCCCGACCGAGCCAACCACCGATGCTGCCCGCGAAGAGCGCGATGACGACCGCCGCCGTGATGCCCGGCCCCGACGCCTGGGGTAGCTCCACCCAGAATTCCATCTGACCGTAGTGCCGATAGTCCCGCATGAAGGCGTCCAGCGCGACCTTGACCCAGCGCACCCGCTCTGCCGCCTTCTCATCGTCATCCGGCACCTCATCCAACTCCTTGGCCAGCGATTTGAAACTGATGTAGCGCGTGGTCTGCACCGCACCGCCGTCCTGTTCCACCGCCGCGAAGGCCAGGCCGTGTGAGCTGATGTCGATTCCGATGATGGGCATTAGAGCGCCTCCACTTCTCGCGCATGCACGTAGGTGCCGTCTGCACTTCGTTGATATTCCACGTTGATGGCTCGGACCATTATGCGCCGGTCCCCCGCACGCTTCTCCGCCGACACCAAGATGACCGACTCCGGCAGGGCTTCGGTCAACATCTTCTCCGCCTGGCTCGCGTCAAAGCGGTTGACCATGCAGTCCACCTGGCCCGTGTCATCCTCCAGCGTGAAGGTGAGGTAGTGGTCCAGGTTCGGGCGCGACTGCGGGGACCGCCGGAGCTTCTTCCGCTTCACCTCATGCACCACCCCAGCCAGCAGATAGTCCCCTTCGGACGCGCGACTGATGCGCGACACCTTGTCTGAGGCGTTGGTCCATTCGATGGCCTGCGCGATGGAGCGCAGGCCCAGGTAATCGTTGTCCTCTGTCGGCTCAAAGACCCCACCGCCGTCCAGCGCAGCCAAGACATTGGCCGGGACTGTCTTCGTGACGCGCTCCGGATTGGCGTCAGTGGGCTGCTTGCTGCGATGCGCGACCAACGCGGCCCGGTCGGCAAATGGCCCCTCCTGCTCCAGCAATTCCGCCTTCTTGTCTCCCACGCCAGTCAAGGCGTCATAGCCTGCGCGGATGACCCCTTCCTCCTCCGCCGTCCAGGACGCCTTGGAGATATTGAGCCGGGGACCCCGCAGAATGCCGCCACGCATCACCCACTCCATGGCGTAGTTCCGCAGCCGCGTCCCATTGTCTTCATGGCGCATCATGGCGGCATAGAACTCCGTGGGGTGATGGAGCTTGAGATAAGCCGTCCAGTAGCTGATGGTCACGTAACTGATGGAATGCGAGAGGTTGAAGGCGTAGCCCCCGAACTTGAGGAAGCCCTGGAAGATGGACTCCGCCACCTCCTGCGGCAGCCCGCCATGCGTCACACAGCCATTCACAAACTCCGTCTCCAGCTCTCGGATGAGCGCCGGTATCTTCTTCCCCACACCCTTGCGCAGCTGGTTGACCTGCCCCCACTCCAGTCCCGCCACCTCTCGCGCCACCAGCATCAACTGCTCCTGATACACCACCTGGCCATAGGTCCAGGCCAGCCGGGAGTCCACGTCCGCGTGGAGCTGCGGCACCTCTTTCTTGTGGATGCGGATGTCGCAAAAGTCATCCGCCATGCCGCCATAGAGCGGACCAGGGCGGCTCAGGGCCGTGATGTGGCTCATGTCCATCAGGCTGGTGACGTGCGGATACTGAGAAATCAGCGCCCGGTTGGCCCCACCCTCAAACTGAAAGATACCCATGACGTTCCCGCTGTTGATGACTTCCCAGACCTCCGGCAGGTCACGGGGCAGGCGGTAGAGGTCATCATTCGTCCAGCCAATGGCGTTGAGCACTTCTTTGATAACCGTGAGGGTCTTGAGCCCCAGCACGTCAATCTTCAGCAGCCCGACCTTCTCCGCGTCATCCCCATTGACGCTGGAGTAAGAGGCCCCCGTCTTGGCATCGTGATAGACGGCGCAGACCTCCTCCACGGGACGGTCTGAGAGCAAGATGCCGCAGGCGTGCTTGCTGAAATTGTGCAGCTGTCCCTGCAACAGTCGAGCCTCCGCCAGCTTGGGGTAGCGCGCCACCAGGGGCTGGATGTTCTCCGCCACCAGCGCCCCGTCAATATCATCATCGTTGCCCAGCACGTCCTTGACATCGTCAATGACGCCCGGCGGAATCTTATGGACCTTACCCACCGCGTCCAAGATGTTGCGCCCGCGCCAGCTGACGAAGGTCGCAAGCCGCACCACCCGGTCCGCTCCGTATTTGTCCTCTAGGTACTGGTAGACCTCCCCGCGCCGTCCGTCCTCAAAGTCAATATCTATGTCCGGCATGTCCATCCGGCTGGGGTCGATGAAGCGCTCAAAGAGCAGCCCATACTCCAGCGGATTGACCTCCGTAATGCCCAGCAGCCAGGAGACCAGCGAGCCCGCCGCGCTGCCACGTCCCGGCCCCACCAGAATGTCCTTAGCCTTGGCCCAGTGGACCAGGTCCCAGACGACCAAGAAGTAGTCAATATACCCCTTGGACTCAATCAGCGAGGTCTCATAAAGGACCCGCGATTTGTAGGGCTCCACATCCAGGTCCACGTGACGGTCCCGCGCCCCTTCCGCGATGAGGGCAAAGAGGTGGTGGTCCTTGCGCTGCCCCGCCGCTGCGTTGGGCAGTGGGAACTCAATGAAATCCGACTTCGGCAGCGTCACATCGCAGGCGTCCGCGATGAGGCCCGACCAGTCCATGACGGACTGATGCCACGCCTCCGGCAGCCAACCGCGCAGCGCGAACTCTTCCAGCCGGTTGGGGGGAATCAAGAAGCTGCTGCCGTACTGGAACTCCTCTCCCTCCGCCTCTGACTTCTTCCCACCGTGGAGCCGGGACTGATGGAGGAGGCGGCGCGTAGCCTGTTGCTGCGGGGAGTCATCCAACATATGGACATCCGCCGTGGCCACCACCGGGATGCTCAGCTGATTGGCCAGCTCCAGCGTCTTGAGGTTGACCTCCCGCGAGCCCTGGAAGTCGATGAGCTGAACCTCCAGGAAGAAGTGGTTGCCAAACAACCCCTGCATCTCCTGCCCGTACTCCAGCGCCTGGGTCCACTGCTCTTCCCGGATGAGATGCGAGAGGTGGGAGTCATAGCAGCCACTGAGGATGAAGAGGTCTTCCCGCGCGTCCGCCAAATCGCTCTGCGTGATGTGAGGCCGGTAGTAGTAGTTCTCCTTCCAGGAGCGGGAGACCAGGTGCAGCAGATTGCGATAGCCCAGGTCCGACGCAGCCAGGATGGTCAGGTGCCGGTTCGGCGGGCGCTGCCGCCCCTTGCCTCGATAGGTGTCCACCGGCTCCACCAAGTGATAGCCCTCCACGCCGAAGATGGGCTTGATGCCCGCGTCGTGGCAAGCCCGCTCCCAACGCGGATGACTACTGACGTTGCCATGCTCAGTCAACGCCATCGCGGGACGGCCCAGCGCGGCGGCTTGCCGCGCCAGGTCTTCCGGTTGGTTGCAGCCATCCAAGAAGCTAAAGGTGCTGTGCGCATGCAGGTCCACGTACGCCATGACTAAGTGGGCAGCTGGCTGCCCGTGGGCGGCGGGGCCGACACCGCAGGCGGGTCCGGCATGGGGCTGATGGACTCCACCGCCGGGGCCGTCGTGGGGTCGGGCAACTGAGGCGGCACCGGCGGCGCAACAGCGGCGGCAGGCTCGGGCACGGCGGCCTCCATGGGCAACGCGGCCTGCGCCCCTGACGGCGGCGGAGCAGACGCGGGCAACGGAGCCCCCATAGGCGCGGGCTCCACCGGCGGGTTCACGGGAGCCACCGCACTCGCTGTGGCGGGGTCCGGCAGTGAAGGCGGCATCGTGGGACTCCCAGGCCAGGCTTCCTGCGTAGATTCTCCCGGCTCCGGCAGATATCCCGCCATCGGACTGGGCGTCTGGGCCGCGTGCTCCGCAATGAGCGCATCCGCCTGCTGGAGCAGTTGCTGCGCCAACTCCTGAAGCGCAGCAGGGCCTTCGGTGGGATTGTCCACCGCCCACTCCAGCCCCAACTCTATCCGGATGTTTTCATAGGCCCCAGGGCGGCGGCTGACGGCAACCTTGACGGTCGCGAGGGCATTGCTGTCGGTCATGTTCCTTCTCTCTCGTTTGTTCGGACGTTGCTTAGAGCGCCGTGGGCGGAGGTGGAGTCACCTGAGGAGGCACCTCTCCCGCGACGGGCGCACCACCGATGAAGTCCCGCATCCCATCGGACGCCACGCCATCCGGCGGCGGTGGCGCGACGGGCTGGGGCGCAGCCCGCACCTCTGCCTGCGGAGCTGCCGCTGGCGCAGGAGCAGCAGCCGGAGCGGCGGCAGCCGGGACCGTGGGGACTGGAGGTGCAGCCATGGGCTGCGGAGCCGCCGGGCGCGCAACCTCCTGCGTTGCCAAAGGCGCAGCGGCGGGTGCTGGTGCCGGAGCGGGCGCTGGGGCAGGTGCCGGAGCTGGCGCAGGTGAGGGGGTTGGTTCGGCCAACTGAGCCACGACCGGAACCGCCACCACCGCCTGCACTGGCTGCGCTGCTGCTTGCTGAGCTTGCGGACTACCGGGCAGAGGCCACTGCGCCGTGCCTGACATGAATTCCCCAATGCTGGGGAGCGACTGGTTCCACCAACCCTGCCAAGCCAAGGCCGCCTCCGTTCGCAGAGGCTCATAAGCTTCCGCCGGGGGACTCTCAGGCCGGATGACGTGATAATGCCACTCAGGCGCGACCATGCCCGCCGCGTTCATCACCCCCTTCTGGCGGTAGATAATGACATCATTCTGCGCCAGGTTGCCGCCCATTTGCGGCAGCAGGTTCTTGAAGAAATTGGTGATAAAGGCATCGCGGAAGTCCGGCCCTCGGACCCACATCTGGAACTCCTGCACGTCCCGGACGTAGCGCTGATAGTTGTCCACCGCCCCATCCAGCGGAGCCAAGTACATCTGCGCATTGGCCGACATCTGAACCAGGCGCGGCTGCTCCGTGCCGGGTCGCTGCGTCCGGGGCACGTCCGCGCGGAAGATGCGATAGACCCAGACGAAAACCCCCACCTGCCGCTTAGGCTGGTAGCCAGGCTGGACCTGCGGGCAGGTGCAAGCCCCCTCGGGATTGGCGTAGCTGGTGGGACAGGGGTACCAGGTCGGCTGGTTGCGCGACGGACGGCCCGCGATAACGTGCAGCTCCGACGTGCCGATATGCGGGTCCCCATCTGCCCCAGTGGCCAGAATACGGACAATCGCCACCTCTCCATCTTTCAGGTAGAAGTTGCGCGGCCCCTGGTTCCAATTCTGACGGGCGGCGGCTGCCGCCGCTGTGGTCGCGGCTCCTTGCATTCCATCAGGCATTGCTCATGCTCCTCTGTTCCTTTGGATGACTCTGCATCCATTCGTACCATGATTGCACCCCACGCCCGGTCACCACCGCGCGCAGCATCTCGATATCCTTGATGTCCTGTGGGTCCTTGGCCCACTCCGGCCAGCTCAACACAGACACCTCCGCTCCCGCGACCAGGACCAACGCTCTCCGCGTAGCGGACTCTCCCGCCGCATCATTATCGAACGCCAGAATGAGCGGAACATTCCAGCTCGCCAAGCGCCGCACCTGCACTTCAGAAAGATGAGAGCCCAACATTGCCACCGTGGGGAAGCCCGCGTTCCACATCCAAATGCAGTCCAGCGCGCCCTCCACCACATATATCACCGCCGGGTCCCGCAGCCGGTCCTCTCCATAGAGCACACGGGCGCGGGGGAATCCGTGCGAATACAAGTATTTTGGCAGGAAGCCCGGCGCGCGCCGTCGAATCTCCCCCACCTGCCGCCCATCCTGCATGACCGGGATGCAGACATCGCCACCAGACTTGTCATAGGTCAAACCAAAGCGCTGCCAGTCCACCTCGCTGAAGCCCCGGTCCACGAACCACAACGGCATCACCAGCGGAGTCAGACGCGGGTCCGGCATGAAAGTCTCCAGCTCGGTCCGTTCAGCAGTGGGCATCATCTTCAGCTTCTCCACCAGCGCGACCTGGTCCGCCGGGGTCAAGGCCCGGCCCGCGTGCCAGTCCGCCACATAGGACGCAGCAGCGACGTAGGTAAGTCCCAGGGACTTCTGCACCAAGGAGGTTACATTACCACCCCCGCAACCGCTTTGGCAAAACCACAGCCCGGACGCCCGGTTGATGTACCAGGATGGGTGGCTGTCATCATGAAACGGGCACGGTCCCCGCAGCTCATCGTTCCCAGACTCTTCGGTCTCCAGCCCGAGCTGGTCGCAGAGGTCCGCATAGTCAATCATCGCAGCCTCGCAGCCCGCTTCAATTCGCGACGGCAGCGGCGGCACTGCCGCTTGCCCCGTGGGTCCAGGTACAGGTTAGCCACATCACGCAGGTGGCCCCTCAGGCAATGGGACCGCAGTGGCTTCGATAGGTTCAGCGTAGGCATCAAATTCTCCCGTGCCGCCGGAGACGACGGGCAGGAAGGCGCTCAGTTCGCTCGCCTGCTTCGTTGCGTCGTCATCTACCCAGCGGCCTACATCTCCCGTGTTGACATTGCAGGCGACTTGCTTCCGTGCATTGATGGGCTTCCAGAAGCGGAACTTGGGCACCGCGAGGAAGCGCAGATTGGGGTCCCGCCGGTGGAAGGCCAAGCCGATGACCCGCTCACAGAGCTGGCCAATCCGGTCCCCGTTGTATACGTCGCTCAACTCTGGAATCTCAAACGGGCTCTTATCCCGCGTGGCGTGCTCCGCGACCAAGACCGGGATGCCCGCCGTCTGAGCGAAGCCATAGAGGTTGGTGAAGATGCTCATCGCCTGGTCCCATTGGTTGCCTCCCACCTCCGCCGTCAGATTCTTGAACCCATCGACAAACAATATGTCCGCCCGATACTGCGTGGCGATGCCTCGTATCTGGGTCGCGGTCAAGGTCCGGTCCGCCCCACTCTGGTCCACGATGGTGAAGCGCTGCGACTGCGCCAACACGTCGCCCAACTGACGGTAAACCTCCAACGTCTCGGGCGGCATCACGCCCGTCATCAACTGGTCATTGTTTGGCGCGACGCCCGTCCAGCCCCAGAGGTGGGAGATGATGGGGTCCAGCCGCAGACTAATTTGCTCGCGCGTCATCTCGCTGCTGACGAAGACGACGCGATAACCGAAGCGCCACGCCTCCGCCGCGCTACGCAGAAGGAACTCCGTCTTGCCCACGCCGGGCCGGGCGATAAAGGCCGCCATCTCACCCTCTTGCCAGCCACGTAGCGTCTTGTCCAGCACCTCGATGCCAGTGGGGATACCACTGAAGCCCGTCTCCCGCGTCCGCTCCCCGCGCAACTTCACCGCCTCAAAGCGCTCCTGGAAGCCCGCATCAAAATGCCCAATGTTCGTGGTCTTCAGTGCCTCCAACCGCGTCAGGGTATCCACGATTTCCTGCGCCGCCTCCAGCGGCTCGGAGTACATCCGCCCCGACTCCGCCACCGCCAGCAGGGTGGACTGGAGCACCAAGGAGGCATAGTCCCGGCGCAGCAAATCGAATGTGTAGCTGACCGCTCCAGGCGCAGCGGCAGGGAGAAATTCGACGCAGGCGCGCTGCACCAGCTCGGGTGGCGGCAGCTCGCGATGGTCGGCCACATAGCGCGTCACGAATTCCCAAGCGGGCCGCAGAAATGCGAACCAGTGCGAGTCCACCCCGTGACTCACCGCAAAGGCGTGATCCTCCACTGTGCGCAGCGAGCTGAGGAAGCCCGCTTCCGTGTCGGCGGTCACGCCAACCGCTCGCGCAGGTCCCGCAACACCGTGACCAATTTCAGCGCCGCAGGCGCGATAGGCAGCTGCGCATCACCGCTCCGCTCCGCCCGTAGCGCGTCCTCATAGGCGTTGAGCGCCTCATCCACCTGCTCCATCGACACCGGCCCCGGCCACTGCTCTGGCTGCAACGTGGCCAGCCACCAGTGCGCCTCCGCCTTCAGCGGACTGTCCAGCCCCCAGATGTCCCAGTCCTTGGACTCCAACCCGTCGTGCCAGCGGATGAACTGCCCCACCGTGCCCCAGTTGAGCCCCAGCCACGACCACATCAACCAGGACAGCTGCCACCAGGTCAATCCATGCTCCGTCAACAATCGGCGGAGCTGCGCCCGTTCCTGCCCCGCGTTCTGGTCGGAGTACGGCTCCGCCTTCTGCGTGAGGTGAATGGTGGACCACTGCGCGAACGGGTCCCCGTTCTGCGCGAGCGTGTCGGTGGGGTTGAGAAGCTGCGGCATCGGTCGTCTCCCTGCGGGCGCTGCGGAAGGGACGATACCACGGGTGGTGGGTCTCCCGTCAACTCAATCCAGCTGCTAAGGAAATCGGTCCGGACGCGGTGGGACCGTACGGACCTCAGGTGACCAGACGGGGTGACCCTCTTCATAGAAGAAGACTTCTATATTCTCCCTTCTTGTCCTATGAGAAGGTCACCCCATGTTTCCTTGGGTCCCGAGAACTCCCGTAGCCTTCCTTCATGCTCACGCAGGCACCATGCAGAGCCGGGTCGAACTCACGCGCAGCACTACGGTTTCCGTGTCAACCCCTTAGCGGAAATTCGGCTGAGCGGTGCTGAGCTTATCTAGGAATGGGTCGAAGCACCCCATTTGCAGCCTCATGCTCCGAATCCCTGACCCCCGTTTGCTAAGGTGGTGACAGATGTGTATAGTTCACGTCGCAACGAACGGGAGAGAGAACATGGTCCGAGATTCACAGCGCGAGGCGGTCTACACGTGGGAGCGGTCCCTGCCGTGGGAATGGGAGAGTGGGCTCCGTCCCATCTCCACCGGCAGGAATCCCGAGACGGGGACGGAATTCTTTGACTACCGCCAGCGGCACGCGGGGCCGGAGATGTCGCTGGAGCTATGCCGTGAGCTGGTCCGCCGGGCGGCGCGGCGCTGGCGCATCTCCTGCCCGCGCGTGCTGAATGGAGGCGGGCACCGAAACGCAGCCTTCTATGACGGCCACCCCGGCGCGATTGCCCTGCCCAAGTGGGGGCGTCAGCCCATCGTGGTCTTGCATGAGGTGGCCCACGCGGTGCTCCAGACTCACTGCCGTGACGTGGCGGCGCACGGTCCCGAGTTCACCACAGTTTGCTTGGACCTTTGGGCCGCGTTCATCCCTGGCTTTGACAAGGTCAAGGCTCGGCACATGGGCCGGGAGCAGCGTCCCCGCCGGGTCCGCTTCGCGGCGCGGGGCAAACTCCCCGCCACCCAACGCAGCGCCTGGAAGGTTCCCCCCGAGTATGTGCCTCGTTGGAATGCAGTGCCCCCACGGGACACGGTGAATCTCATCCGGGACTTGGTGGCTAGCGCCCCGGTTTAGTTATCACTTCCTCATTGACAAAGTCACAGATAGGAGTATCTTGATTCTATTGGGAGAGACGAACAGCCCCAAGGCAAACGAGAGAAGACCTAGATGAAGCTCCACTCCTGCAACACCCCGCGCTGCGCAACCAATCGATGGCACCACTGCTCAAGCTGCAAAACCAGAATCACCCGAATCATCCCGGACCACATCGATGACGCGGGCTCAATTCAGTGCGAGAGCTGCGCGGCCTAGACGGGACCCATGGGGGTGGGCAGGTGTTCCCGCACCTCAGGTCCGGGCTCGCTATTGAGCCCGGTGCATCGGAGAGATGATGCCGCACCGGCGTGGGCGGAGGCATCTCTTCAGGCCCACCCCCTCCAACATTCAGCCATGGGGGAGCTTCCGCTGGTGCCCGTCTCGCGGGTCGGAATCGCGGCGGGGCTCCCCCGCCAAGCTACCAGTGATTTGACCCTCACGTCAGCACGTAGAGCCCTGGTGAATCTGGGGCGACAGCGAAGCCTCCGGAGCGATGGCGGTCCGGCAAGGGCGGATGCTCGCCCACAACCACTCCAACTCAGCCTACGTGCTGACGTGAGGGCCGTCCTCAAAAGAGACCGCAGGAAGGAACGCTAGACATGGACTATGACAAGGCCGCCCGGACGGCAGCGAGAACAGGAGAGGGGCACCGCTTGCTGGCGCACCTACTCTCCAAGGTGGATGAAGCCCGGCAGCTCCATGGCGAGGGAGCGAATGAGCTAGGCACCATGTCCCCGGACATGCTGATGCACGACTCCGATGAGGAGACCTTCCGGGAAGTGCTGGCAGACCTATACGCGCGAGTCCGCCCGCCGGAGAATCCCTACACCGTGGAAACGATGGAGAGTGCTCCTGGCTCAGGCCGGTGGTCTTGGCACTGCGGCTGTGGTCGGCGGAGCTTCATGGGGAGCCAGCAACTGGTGGAGTTGGCCGCCAAGCAGCATCTGGAGTCCCATGATTAGCATGGGTCTGGTCATCGTGGCTATCGTGGTCTGCGGCATCCTGGTCGCGCAGTGGAAGAGAGGGGACCTGCTTTGACATCCCGCGCGGGGAAGTGATAACTTGCTCGCGCACCACCCAAGGGAGAGAACATGACAACCGACACCCGACCTGAGTCCCCGGCCCCGGAATGCAAGCTCTGCGGAGACCTCATCAAGGAGGACGACGGGGACAAGGTGGAAGACCAATTCTGCCATGGATGCGGGGTCTACATCTGCGGGGACCACATGGGGGACGCGCCCTTTGGCTCTCACAATCCAGAGGACCACAACGATGGCGGAGTCCAATAGGTTCCAGCACATCAATCGCGAGCAGCTGGTCATTGAAGAGACCACGTATAGAGGCCGTGTCCGGTTACGATGCACCGTCTGTCAGAAGGTTGCCTACACAACGGAAGGACGGGCGGAACGGGCTGCGGCCACCATCCGGGGCAACCCCAAGGGAAACGTGGTGAGGTCCAGCAAGATGAGGCACTACGAAGGAGACTGCGGCTGGTGGCACCTCACCAGCACCAGCGTCAAAAAGGCAAGACGATGAGCTATCAGGACCCGGAGCGCTGGCGCTGCCGCTGCGGCCTCTGCGATGCCGATGAAGCCCGCTGGTGGGCTCCCGCGCAGCTGCGGGGTCGGGCGGTGCCGTACTGTCAGCTCTACGAGAGCCACATCGAGAACATCATCAAGAACACCAGGGGCTGGGGGTCTTTGAAGCGGGCGCAAGCTGTCCGCTGGGCCATGGAGCAAGAGCTGACGCGACGCGAGTCGGAGGTGCCCTCAGGGCTGCGTGAGGCCGCCAGCATCCTAGAGGAGCTGGGCTTCTGATGATTGACGCCCTCCTTGTCCTGGAAGCCGTTCTGCTCTCCCTTGCGCTCGGGGTCCAGCTTGCCATGCTCTGGGAGAGGCTCCGACCATGACCGCCATCCAGCTCCTGGCCACAGAAGATGGGCGCAGTGTCGGCATGGCCTGGCCATGGGAGAAGAGCCGCGAATTCAACGCGCTGAAGGAGCAGGTCCGGGCCACGCTGGGCGCGAGCTGGGACAAGGAGAGCTATACCTGGTGGGTCCCGACAGACAACTACTTCCCGCTGGAGCGAACGCTGCGCACCCAGGGCCATACCTTCCAGGCCAACCCGGCACTGCTGAGCTGGCTAGCGACACGGGACCAGATTGGTGAGCACCTGGCCAGCATCATGTTCCAGCTGGACATGGACTGGCCGGTGGACCCGCGCATCATCACCGAGCCCTGGGGACCGCAGAAGGTGGCGGCGGCCTGGCTCTACACCGTCAATGATGGCTGCCTGCTAGCCGACCCCACCGGCGGAGGCAAGACGCTGAGCTGCATCCTGGACGCCATGCGGTTCCTGCCGGAAGACGGCCCAGCGGACCAGGTGCTGTATCTGACGCTGGGCAGCATGCGCTGGACCGCGCTAGGCGAGTGGAAGCGACACCTGGGGCCAGACTGGGCGGCGCACAACATCACCGTGGTGGACGGCACGAAGAGGCAGCGCCGGGAGCAGTGGGCAGAGCCCACCATGGTCAAAATCACCGGCTGGGAGACACTGCTGCACCACGACTGGGCCGACGCGCCCCACACCTGGCGGCGGGTCTATGCCGATGAGGTCAGCAAGGCCAAGAACTGGAAGTCCAAGGTCAGCAAGCGGTTGGCCAGCCTGGACTCTCAGCATGGCATCGTGGGCATGACGGCCAGCCCTATCGAGACCCACCCGATGGACATCTTCAACCTGATGGACATTATGCGGCCCGGCATGCTGGGCTGGCCCCGGCAGTTCCAGAAGCAGTTCATGGTCATGGACGATGAAGACCGCTTCCTCCGCATGCGGCCCGACACCCAGGGCAAACTCCACGACCTCTTGGGACCGTACATGCTGCGCCGGGACAAGAAACTGCTCCACCCCTACCTGCCGCCCAAGATTCCCCAGACGGTGGAGATACAGCTGACCAGCAAGGAGCGCAAGGAATATAACCGCATCGCGGATGACTTCGTCCGCTGGGTCAGCGACAAAGCCCGTGAGGACGCGGTGGACCCACTGGTGGGGATATTACGCTCCCGGCAGTACCTGAATTCCCCTCAGCTGGCAGACAGTTCCTACAGCGAGCTGGGCAGCAAAATGCGGACATTCCTGGACCTGGTCGGCACCGTGCCGGAGAAGATGCTGGTCTTCAGCCAGTGGGACAAGACGGTGCGCTTCCTGGTGCGCTACTTGCGCGAGACCCAAGGCCGTCCCGTCTACGCCATCAGCGGCTCCATCACGCCACGGGCCAAGGTCAAGACGGAGGTCATCGAAGCCTTCAACGCGGACCCGCGCGAGGCCATCCTCATCGCCACTGACGCCATTCAACAGGGACAGAACATCCAGGGCGCGAGTTTTGGCGTCCACTATGACGCGCTCTGGAACCCAGCCAAGATGTGGGAACAGCGCGAAGGACGCATCTGGAGACCCGGTCAGGAGTCGGTGGTGACCTGGGCCACTCTGGTCTGTCTCGATACTATTGAGGAAGTGATACAGTTAGTCCTGGCCCATCGCCAGGGAGTCGCCAACAGCGTTACTGACGGGGCCGTGGCAAGCATGATGCGCCGCTGGACGGCGCAGGAATGGCGGAAGGCCCTCGCGGGTCAGCTGCCGGAAGGAGCACGCTGATGCCCATCAGGTTGATGGAGCCCCTGCGCGGCAAGCACAAGGCCATTGGGGGCTTCAGTGAAGAACATCGAGCCAAGCTCTCCGCCTCGCAACTCAAGCTGAGTCAGGCGGCGCAGGACCGCGCCAATCAGCAGCGCAGCACGGCGCTGACCGGCATGCGTAAGCCGTACTGGTTCGCGGCGCTGATGAGCTTTGCCGCGCGGAAGAGCGCAGTGGATGAAGACAGCGACGAATACAAGCAGAAGCTCCGGGAGTGCCGGGCACGCATTTCAGAGGAGGACGCCAAACAGCAAGACCGTATCCAGACCCGCTTGGCCACGGAGGCGTGCCCCGCGAGCGGGAATACCCTGACCCTCACGTCCTACCGCATCCGTGACGACGGGCAGCCAGAGGGCTACTGTCGCAGCAAATTCAGCAGCCACCGCTACTGGTTCCGCCTCCGGGCGCGGACCGTGGAGCTGTGGCCTAAGTAAGGAAAGCACCATGGCACCCAAGCACGCAAAGCCCGTCCGGCCTGACGAAGAGGCCCTGTCCGGTATCTCCAAGGTCGTCACAACCCGGCACGCGCTGGTCAAGGTCCAGGAGGAATCCGGAACGGCATGGGAGGGCTTTGGGAAAACGATGGACCGTGTCTTCGGCGCGGAGAAGCCTGCCCTCTTCCTCTTCACGATGGGCAGTGAGCTGACCAAGGTCGGGCGCTACTCCAAGACGGTGGGGGAAGGGCACAACATGGAGGATGTGGTGACCGGCCTCCAGGCTGCCTTCGTGGAGGGCACGTTGGATGAGGAGACCTACAAGCGCCTGGTCTCTGAGACAGAGAAGACCATCACGGAGCGCATCCCCAATGAAGCGGCCATCAAGGCGGAGGGCGCGACCAATGAGGTGGTCAAGGAAATCCTGAAAGAGGCGTACCGCAAGGGGAAGCCTCAGATGACCTCCGTCTTCCCGACCAAGGCCACCAAGGCAGACAAGACCGCATTTGAGAAAGATGAGAAGGCGGCAGCGGCGGCAGCAGAGCCGGATGAGTCGGAAGAGCCGGACAACGTCTCTCAGTTTCCCGCCGCTGCGAGCGAGTAAGGAAACGGCCCCCGGCCCCTGAAGTAGAGCAACCAACTCCAGGAACGCGGGGACCGTTGTAAAACCGTCTGAGCTGGGAGGCACCACTCTCAGCCAGGCGGTTTTTGTGTCTTGGGCGGTGGTTAGTCCACCGCCTTCCCGATGTCCACATCGGTCTGCTGCATCCGGGTCAACTGAGTGTCCCGAACCTTCCGCATCTCCCCGGCCATGCTCTTCATGTCCTTCTTTATCTCGTCCTGTCCCGTCTCCACCCGCGCCATCCGTTCCGGGAGTGAGTTGCCGGTCCCGTTCTTCTCTAGGTGGGCCATGGCGATGTTGTATCGCTGCTCCTTGAGCACCCCCATCTTGACTCGGGTCGTCCACATGCCGGACGCGGTCCACAGTCCTTTCCCAATGACCATCAGGGCCACCACGACTCCCATGCCGACTCCGATTATCTCTAGTGCCTCCATCGTCATCGCAGCACCTTCCCCAAGACCAAGACCTGCGTCGGGGTCCGCTGTAGGCAGAGAATCTCATCATCAATCTGAGGCGGTTGATTCATCACGCACCAAGAGAAGTCCAGATTGGATGCCCCTGGGTTGTTCTTCACATTGATGGTGAAATTGGTTCCGTCAATATCGCTCACCCAGGTGGTGTCGGAGTTGTTATCTGGCTCCTCAGTGAACTGCCAGAGGATGTTGGCGGCGGTCGGAGTGTCGTCCAGCCCATGGGGCACCACCACGCTGGTCGACCCGCTCATGATGGTGGCGGTGCCGAAGACAGCAATGTTATAGCTGTCTAGCCGGGGGTAGCTCTGGACATCGGGCTCCACTTCGCCCTCCGTCCGGCGGAGGAGGACCTGGTCCCCGCTCATCCCCGTCACCACGGCAGTGAAGAACTGCTTGCGGAGGTTGCGGTCAATCTGGTCCTGCACGTCTTTGTCTGCCATTAGACCACGTCGTCCGTTGTAATCACTTCAATGGCATCAAGAGACTCGGGCTTGAGCAAGCCGTGGGTCATGGAGGTGCCGTCCAGCGACATCTGCCAGGTGTCCACGGCCCAGGTCTCAGTCTGCGGCCCACCCTCAATCGTGACCTGGTAGGTCTCATGCGCCCCCCGGCGCGGGTCCGGCACAGACTGGAAGTCCGCCGCCTGCGAACGCATCGCGCGGTCCCGCACCTCCTGCGTCGCCACCACGGTGGCCATGGCCTGGTCCACCAGGGCGTCAATGGAGATGACGCTGGCGCGATTCACGACGCCCAGCGTGGCGGTGCTGTTGAGCGAGTCCCCGTCACTGTTCGTCACCTTGGAAAAGAAGGCCACGCCCAGCGGGTGGTCTCGCAGCACCACGACCTCATTGGACTCCAGGCGGGGACTGATGCGCTGTCGCCACTCTTGCAGCACCAGTCCGTCCCCGCTGGCGTACACCTGCGCCGCAGGCTGTGTGATGAGGTCCACCCGGCCCGTCGTGGTGAAGACCCCCGTCGCAGTGGGGTAGAGGCTATAAAAGTTGATGCCGCGCAACAGGTCATTGATGATGTTTGCAAAGGCAACATCAGGCCCCCAGGTGAGGTCAAAGGGCGTCACGTCCCCCACCTCTCCGATGGAATGCCGAAGACCCAGAAGGTCCAGGATGGTCTCAACCGCCGTGGAGTATCGGGTCCCAGCGGCCACGCGATAGGGGGTGCCGGGGGTGTTCTGCAAGAGCAAGACTGAGAGGTCCAGCGCCCGAATTTGCCAAGTCTCCCCCAGCGGGGTGATGACCTTCTCCGGGTTGTCCATGATGAAAAGCCCCACTTGAATCAGCCGGGTCTCTGCCACGCCCGCCACGTTGGCTCCCACCTCAATGCTCGCGCTAATGACATCCGTGAGCGGATTCAGTGCCGTCACCAGGCTGGGCTCCAACTGCGCCTCCAGCACCCGCATGGCCCCATCCTGGAAATTGTTGAGCGTGACCTGTCCCTGCCGGAACGCCACGGTGAGGTCATCCAGGATGCCGTTCTCCACGGTGCGGAGGTGATAGCGCGGCGCGTAATGCACCGGCCCCAGGAGGCCCGCCAGCGCGTCACTCAGCTGTGCATCCGTCAGGGCCATCAGACTGCCTCATCAAAGTGAATCGGCCGGAAGGTGAAACTGGAGACGTAGAGCCGTCCCGGTTGGTCCGTGCGACGAACGCGGCGCACCACGCCAAAGTAGGTCTCCTCCCGGAAGCGCAGCACCACGGTCGTGCCCTCATCCCGCTGCCGCTCCAGGAAGGCCGTCAGGTCTGCCCACATCGCCTTATTTTGATTGAAGCGCTGTGTCGCCAACGTGACCTCTAGCAGCTTGGTCTCCGAGTCGCCGACGAAGACGGTAGGAAGCTGCCGTCCCCAGGGTTGATGCTCACGCTGGCCTTGCACATCGGTCCGCGCCACTCCCCGGATAAGCAGCGTGGCAAAGTTGCTCGCCTTGGTCGCGAAGTCATGCGCGAAGCCCTGGATGAAGTCCAGTGAATCCTCCGGTGGCGTCGTGTCTTTGTTGCTCTCATCCTCTCCGGTCGCGACCGAGACCCGCACCGTCACGGTGTAGTCATAGGTAATGTTGGGCGCGGCGGTGTAGTCCGCGTAGGTCACCGTGGCCTTGGTCGTGATGGTCGTGAGCCGAACCCAGTCCTGCGCCCCGCCGCCATCAACCCGCCTCCAGATGTTGTAATGGAGGAAGGTCTCCGTCCCATCCAGGACGAACTCTGTCCAATCCAGGTCCATGAAGGGCAGGCTGGCGACGTTGGGTGTGACAGTCAGGCCCGCCACGTCCGCTGAGACGGTGACAGCATCCAATGTGAAGTCTCGCTTGGCGCTGACGCCACTGTTGCCCTCACTGGTCGTGATGAAGACCTGAACCTGGTAGTCCGTACCGTTGACCAACCCCGCCAGCGCGGCATCTATGGTGGCGAATTGGGAGCTGGAATTCACCACGCCGGTGTCATGGACCAACGTCACGCCCGTCGTATCCCAAATTTTGATTTGGTAGGCCGTCTGGACGCCCGGCGCAAAAGTCCACTGCACATCCATCAGCTGCGTCGTCACCGTGGCCGCATCGGCGGGCGTGATGATGGTGACGAACAGCGTAGGGTCCGCCATGGCGCTGAGGAGCAGATGCGCTGCGTAATCTAGGGCCGCTGGCCACTTGGTCATCAGGCTGCCAATGCACTAATGGAGCAGACCGCATAGGGCATGTTGTAATCGCTGCCGCCTGCCCGGATGACGCTGAAGGAGCCCTCAAAGGGAGCCAGCACCGGAGCCGACTCTTGCAGGATGTCTGGGGCAACCAAGACCCCCGTGGCCAGGGTGACGTTGAAGAACTCCTGAAGGGTGGAGGTCTCCCGTGCCTTGGTGTGAGCACGGAGTGTGGTGGCACAGGAAGCCGGTTGCAGGTCGTGGTCCGTGAGGAGCGCCAGGACCCGGTTGGTCGTCACCGCGCCGCCAATGGTGGATTCTGAAGTCGTGACCGACTTGGTCCCACTGGACTCCACCGTCACCTCTCCAATCTTGGTGATGCTCCAGTCATAGTCCCGATTAGTCCCGGCAGTCTGCTCCAGCGTGAACGTCATGCCTTGAGGGCAGACAAATCCATATGTCGCTTGCAGCTTGTCCGGGTCCACCTGGGCATCATCGAAAGTTACGGCCAAGTTGGTCTGGAGCGCGCCACCGCTCAGCACCTTCTGCTTGACCCGCAGGATGGTCTGGTCGCTCGCTAGCATGTTCTCCATGTGGACGATGAGGACGTACACTCCGGAGTCCGTGATGGCAGCCAGGACCTGCTCTGTTCCATCTGCCGTAGTTAGGGCCTGTTCCGTAACGGTGGGCATGACCTACGGTCCCTTCTCTACTTCAGCTTCAATGTCGGGAATCCGGGCATGGTCTACGCCCAGTCGGTTGAGAGCATCCACGCGGTCCTGCGCATACTTCCGTCCGTTGGCGTCCCCAGGGGCTAGTGCATCACGCTCCTGTTCGTAAAGGGCTACACTGGGCCGCTCGTTGGCCATGGAGATATCCCCGGTGTCAGCGTTCCAGGTGTAGAGCTTGTGGACCCCATCGAAGAAGCCGGTGATGGGCCGCATGAAGAAGTATTCCACCCCCGCCGCCGCCAGCACCGCATCCCACGCGGCCCCCGCGTCCACCTCATTGGCGTCCTGATAGACCTGCTTGGCGTCCTTGAGCTGGGCAGTGTGTCGGTTTAGGCCGTACCGACTGGGCAGCCTCTTCTCATCCTGCACCTCGTACACGTTGCCGTCTTTGTCTTGAATGATTTGGTTAGTCATCGCCCACTCCTTCTGCCATGAACATCGAGTCTGCCCGGAGGTTTTCCGACACCTCGAAAAACCGGAGCGATGTGATGGGTCCCGCCGCCGCCATGTGGAAGTCACCCAGGTCGGTCACGATGCTTGCCGCCGTGGTGCCGACATAGAGACTGAATCCCTTGATGATGTCCCGCGCACCAAATAGCTCCGCCATGAACATCATGGCGCTGTCGGCGTCCCCGTCGACACCGGCGATGAAGACAAGGGTGGAACTGCCGCTGCGCCCAATTGATTCCGACGCACCGCTCGCCTCCATCCTCTGGGTCACGTAGACCGAGCCAGTGTTGCCGTTGATTTGCATCTGTATGCGACCGGCGGCGGCGAATGCGAAGACACCGTAGGCACGAACCAAGCGGCCCCGCCCGGATGGAATGGTCAGGGTCACAGCCACCGCATCCCCAGTCAGCGTCAGCTCTTCCGCAAGGGTCATCGCCGTCAGGGCTCCAGAAATATCAGCGTTGGGCCACGTCATGCTACCGCCAGCCCCTCTAGCCGGGCCGATGTGTCAACGCCGTAAGGTGTGCCGCTGCTGCCAACTAGGTCAATCCGCGTAATCTTCGCTCCAGAGTTTGCCCATTGACCGCCACCAATCATCAGCTCGGTTGTGGTGGTCTTATGATTTTTCCGCACCCCAAACCAGGCTCCGTCCTCTCCGGTCACAGACTTTCCGACCAGGAGAACGAGTCCCATGCTGTCAGCGTCACCATCAACATCCGTCATCCAAACCGTGCCACCATCCGCCGTCACAATGGCGTGAACCCCGGTCCCGCTGCTCCCCGCCATCTTGCTCGTCTGGGAATCGTAGTTCGCAGCGGTAGTATCGTTGTTGAATGTAGCCCTCGGGTAGGAAGCGGTCCCGGCGTTGTTGTCCACCGCGACATGGAGGCGGTAGAGGTCGTGGGCCAGGCCGGAGGAGAACGTGATGCTCACCGCCGCGCCGGTGAGCAGTTGGGTCTCAATGTGCTGCCACGGATTGATGTCGGCAGAGGCCACGGCCACGGCGGGAAGAATGCTCATGCTCGCCCCTCCAGGTGCAGCACCGTATCCGCCGCCATCGTGCTGGTCGATGTTTTGACCTCCAAGGAGGTGATGGCGTCGGCGGTATTCTTCCAGCGTCCGCCACCCGTGCTGTAGGCGGTTCCGGTCGATGCGGCAGCGAGGCCGTGACGGTAGATGACCGCCGCCTCAATGGAGGCCGACATCTTCGCAATCCAGGCTTCGATGGCGCGTGGCGCTGAACCCGAGGAGGAGATGTCGATGAACGCCCGACTGTTGCTGAACGATGTAGTCCAGGTTGTGTTGTTCACCCGGTTGTCACTGCCGCCATACTGGGTCCCGCCGGTGTCGCCGTTCAGTGTGATGCGTATCTGCGCCGATGCCGTGACGAGCACATAGGCCGAAAGATGCAGGAACCGACGCCCACCGAGTCCCGAGAAGGTGAAGCTAGCGGCAGCTCCAGTCAGCCGAGTCTCTTCAATTTCAGAGAAGACCCCAAGGGCATTCTGCGAACTGGCAGCTGGCATGACTCCCATCAGTCCACCTTCACTCCCACTTCAAAAGCCGCCTGGGTGTTGCGTCGGCTCATGATGACGCCAACCTTGTTCCCATCAAGGAAAACATCGCCGGTGCTGCTACCCGTAATGGAGTCCGGGCCTGCGGCTCCTCCACCAGCTCCTGGACCGCTATCACCAGGCTCTTTGAAGATGCTGCCGTCCGGTCGTGTGATGGACCCGTCCGGCCAGAGCCAGAAGCCGCCACCCAGGTCAATCACGCCAGGGGGCGGAGTCATATTCGCCTGATTGGTCCCGCCTCCTCCATCGCTTCCCCCGCCTCCTCCACTGCCTCCACTGCCACCAGATGGGAAAGCAGTTCCACCACCCGGCACACCTATCCCTGTAATGAAATCCAGCACCCCGCTGCGGATAAGTCCATCAATGAGCATCTGCCCGAAGGTGAAGCCTGCTATCTCCCACTCGGGGAAGAAGGATTCCAGGATGTCAATCATCTCCTCCTGCTCATTATTCATCAGCAGCTCGCGAACCTGCGACTGGAGGAAGAAGTCATCCGTCATGCGCGAGTAGGTGTTCTCCGCGAAGACTCGCTGAGCCTCCAGCACAGCCAGCGACTGGGCCAGTGCTGCTTCTTCCGTCTCCTTCTGCTCAATGAAGCGATTCTTGACGGCCTGAATCTCATCAATGGCCGCCGTCTTGATGTCTGAAATCTCATCCCGGATGGCCGTCTGCCGCTCCCGCCGCTCTAGCTCACGGAGCTGCTTCTGAATGTCGGCCCGGTCCCGCGCATCGAAAGCAATCCGAAGCCGACGCTCCAGCGCGGCTTTCTGTTCCGCCGTACCCTCATCCCGCACCACGTCCAGCTGCGCTTCCAGTGCCTTCACAGCGGCATCCCGCGTGGCCTCTAGTGAAGCAATCTCCGCATCCCGCGCCCGCTCCGCCTCCTCAATCCGCGTGTCCGCCAGGTTCCGCGCGAGGAAAACCTGGGCGTCAATGGCAGCGATTGCTGCATCCCGGATGGCTTCCTGCTCCCGTTGGAGCGCGGTCACCAACGCATCGCCCAAGAAGTCGACGGAGGCAATGGCTTCCTGCGTCAACTTTTCTAGGTCCACCTTCTCCAATTCACCGAAACGCTGGAGCAAACTGCCCAACGCATCCGATGCCTCATCCACCGTGAGGGGCATCCGAGAAATGGCGTTAATGAAGCTGGCCAGCGTGGTGTCGCCCGCTATCTCCGCCGCCATGGCATAGCGGCCAATGTCATCAATCAGGTCCCCCAGCGTCACGCTGGCGGTCTGGGCCTCATTGTCCAGGAACTCCAACGCCTGCTGGATGGGCGTTAGGTCCTCCACAATGCGCGCTGCCCCGCCGGTTGCCGTATCGGGGAACTCAAACGCTGAGCCAGGCCGTCCCAGCGCGCCGCTCATGTCAAAGCCGGTGTTGCCAATGCCCTGGCCCAACCCGACTAGGAACATCGCTTCTCGCCGCGCCTGCTGCTGGTCCAAAATGTTCTGCTGCAAGCGCTCAAAGCTCAGCACAGCAGTCAGCTGTCCATCCACCATGCGCTCCGTAAAGGAGGCCGCGATTGCGGTCTCAATCGAGACCTCCCGGAACCCCATCTTGAGCCGGTCCAGCGCAGCCTCCACCGCGCCTATCGGCGGGATGATGGCCACCAACTCTTCCCGCACGTCCCCCAGTCCATCGGCGAACTCGGGCAGCAGTTTCACAATGTCCTCATCCGTAAGGTTGAGAATGCGCGTAGCCTCATTGACCCGCTTGAGGTCAATTTCCTCCCCTTGAAGCGCAGCAGAGAGAATACGGAGCGCCTGTTCTTCCGCCACCCGGACATCCGTGGCAGCGCGCCCGGCGGTCAAGGCTGATATCTCCGCTTGAGTTAGGTCCCGCGCCCCCAGGGAAAGGTCCCCCCACTCCTCATTGAGTTCACGGGTTGTGAGGATTTCATCCTGCCGTGCCTGCACGACCCGCTTGATTTGGTCAATCAGCGTTGTGGTTTCATCGAAGGCTTGCGCTAATCGTTGCAGGCGCAAGGCTTCGGTCACATCATTGACCGCAGTCTCTAGCTTTTCCGCTTCCGTCCGGGTGTCGCCGAATGCCTTGGTCAGCTGAGTCAAAAGCGTGACGCTCCCCGCCACCCCGGCTCCCAATGGCCCACCAAAGGCAAAGCCCAGCGCAGTCGCGCCCGCCGTCATCAGGCCGATGCTGGCAGCGGTATTGTCCACGGCCTGACTCAAGCCCAATAGCCCGGCTCCAAAGATGGCCTGATTCCTTGCGCTGGTGACAAAAGCCTTCCCGGTTTCCAATGTTTGTTGACGCAATAGCGCCATTCCTGGTGCGCCCTGCTGTCGAGCAATAGCGGAAACCTGAGCAAGCGCAGAGCCCCAGGCCACGATTTCTCGCACGGTAAATGCCGCCACGACCGCTGCAACCGCAGGCGTCAGGGCTTCCAGTGCGGCCCCCAGACCCAAGGCGGTTTCTGCCACGAACGTCAACGCGGGAGAGATAGTCTCCAACACGATAATTAGGTCTCCGCCAATGTCCCCCACGACGCTGCCGACGCCAGAGATAGCGTCCGCCAACACCAGCCCCCATCGCTCCATGGAAGTCAGGAAGCCGTCACTGCTGAGGAAATCGGAGAAGCCTTGCACAAGAGGCCGGATGTCCTCAAAGAGTCCACCGAAGAACGCAGCGCGCATCTTGAAGATGCCGTCCGCGATATTGGACGCGGCCCCACCAACCGATGCTGCCAGTCGGTCCATTCCGCCACCAAAGCTGGACTCCATGGAAGCCATAAAGAGGTCAAACGCAGCCAGCCCCTCTCCGGACTTGACCAGCTGCTCAATCTCAATCCGCAGCTCCCCCGAGACCAAGGCCATCTCCTGCAAGCGCAGCAGCGCCTCTCCAGCGGGCTGGTTATTCTTCAGCATGCTGTTGAGACGCCCGGTCCAGAACGCCACGGCCTGGAAGCCTTGGCCCGTCGCGGCTGCCGCATCGCCAATGGTGCGGAGGCTGTCGCCTGTGGCCAACACATCGCCACCGAAGATTTGCAACTGCCGGGACGCTTCCACGACCTCAGGCAACTCAAAGGGAGTCTTGAGACCGAACTCCACCAGCTCACCCAGCCGGTCGCGCGCTTCATCCACCGACCCCAGCAAGGTCTCAAACTGAAGTTCAAAGCGTTCTAGGTCGATGTTCGCGCCGAAGATGGCCCGGCCCAGGCCGGAGACGGCGGTGGTGATGGCTTGCAGCCCGATGGCGGCAAAGCCGATGCGCGTCAGGGTGCTAAGGAAGCCCTTGGCGCTAGTTGCCATGCTGCTGAAGCTGGCCGTGGTCCGGCCACCCTGAGCCTCCAACGTCCGCAAGTCGCGCGTGGTACCACCGATGACCCCACGGGCAAGGTCCTCTGCGGTGATAACCAGATTGACTTCGTTGCGGGCCATCTATCTCCCATGCAGAAAATTATCTTCCTCGCGCCACTGCTCTAGGAACTCCCACAGCGCAAGGTCACCCTCCGTCAGTTTCTTGGCTCCTCCTGGCTGCTCCTGATTCGCCATGCCCGAGACTTCAGCAACTCGCTTGTGAAACATCAGCCGACGCATCCAGATGATGTCTTTCCCGACGAACCAATACGGGTCTTTGACATCGAAGGCGTTCATCATCTGAATGAGGAGCGCTTCTCCAGGTGCTGGTCCCTGCCCGTATTCAAAGAAATCCGCGATGGCCAGCGTTAGTCTTTTCCCTCGGGAGCCTCCGCTTCCTCTGCTTGCTTCTCAAGAATGGCCAGCGGGTCCATCGTCTCCAGCCCCGGATGCTGCAAGGAGTGCATGACCCACCGGGCCAGCCATTGCTTCTCCCCCACAGTGAGGGAGGCGAATGCTGCCGCATTCAGATGAGGCTTCGGCAGGTCCTCGCCGGTGAAGAGATTGGTCAGGGTCCAGTCCTGAATGAGCCTGGTCAAGATGACCGTCTCGCCTATGCGCTGCTCCCTCATCTGGTCCACCGTGGCGATGACCTCTTCGCGCTTTTCAGACTTCAGGCTCTCCTTCAGCGCGTCATCGCTGCCCATCGTGGCGGCTAGAAGGTCAAAGGAGGCCATGACTGTCTCGTCAGTCGTGACGGGCAAGACGCGGACCACCTGGCCCTTCCCCTCACGGGGATAGCGGACCTCTGGCCCCAAGACGACCGGCATGGAGTCCGCCATGATGTCACGGAGGCCTAAGAGGCCATCACTGGCCTCCCCGGAGGTTCCGTTGCTGCTGGCCCTCTTCGCTACGGAGCGATTAGCGGACCGCTTCTGCTGGCGCGTCTTCGGCTTTTCTGCCATGGGATGTTGCTCTTTCCAATATTGAAACCCAGGTGCTAAACGGCGGCGCGCGTCACGCTGCCGTGAATCTGCAAATCTCCGTTGCCGGAAGCCGCAGCCGCGATGCCCGCGCCCGTGGCGTGGCCAGTTGCGATGGCGGAGCCGCTGTAGACGATGAAGGTAGAGACGGAGCCGTGCGGAAAGAACTTCCACACCACGGGAGTCCCATGACCCAGGATGCTTTCCATCACTTCGTCCAGCTCATTCGTGCCTTCGGTGTGCCAGCCTTGCAGCCGGATGGTGCCACCGCGCACGCCCACCACGTGAACGTGGTCATCCTCTCCCAGTCCGGTCACCTGCACGGTGTCTACCGTGCGCGGCATGTCAATCTGGGAGACCTGCCCCGAGACATTGCGGACCGTGCCCCCAGCATCCGCCAGGTGGAACTCTGCATTGCGTCCATGTCGCTTTGCCATCGTCGTCTCTCCTTTACTCTTCCCGAATTAGTCCGGGTCCGTGACCTCATGACTGACGGCGGTAACAAACGCCGCTGACCCACCGTTGACTGTGCTGACCGTCATGAAGAATTGGTCCACTCCGCCCTCTATTCGGAACGCAGTGCCGCCCGGCACGGTGAAGACCGCCGTGCCGAATGGGGTCCCCTCCACCAAGTCCGCGAGGCCGTGATAGGGGATAACGGTGAGCGTGCCTCCATTGAGGAAGTCGCATTGGATATAGAAGGTGGAGTTGACCTGCGCCACGCCCAGGTCCAGAGAGGCGGCGGTGGTGCCATCTGTGGCTACCGTCACGGTGGCGTAGGCGTCCACCACCACGACCCGGCGCACGGGACCGTCCGCGATGAATGCGCCCGTAACCGCCACGGCGCTCTGCTGGTCTCCCCGGATGGTGTAGTCATTGTTGATGGCACCCGCCATGCCCCGGCCCGCCCCGCCTTGGATGTTGGCGTGGATGATGAGGATGTCCAGGTCTGTCCCCAACCCGATGAGGTTATTCATCAGGTCATCGACGCGGTCAATCGTCTCCGCGCCTTCTTTCCAGTTGAAGATGCCCTGGAACGGGATATTGGCCCCCATGGCCCCGGCCACAAACAGCCCATCGTCATCTTCTAGGCAGTTGATGGGGGCAATGTCCACCGTGCGGGTGTTGTCTATCTGCACCAGGTCCGCACTGAGACGGACGCCCGCTACCCAAACTCGGGTCTCTCGTCCGTGACGCTTAGGCAAATTGCACCTGCGCTTTCTTTTCCCGTGAGCGCCGACTCGCATCACGGCGGCAGATTCGACACTGCCGGTCTCCACGCCCAGAGACGTAGAGATTGTCACCCTCAAACGCATGTCCCTGCGGACAATGTGTTTTGACTGCGTTCTGGGCCGCTAGCGTCTCTCCCCGCAGCAGGTTCTTTCGGCACGTCACTGGCTCCAGATGGTCTGGGTTGACGCAATGGCGGACCCGGCAGAGATGGTCCAGCTGAAGATTTTCAGAAATCGGGCCACCCTTGAGTAGCTCCCAGGCAAAGCAGTGAGCCCGCCACTGTCGATTCTCAAACCAGAAATGGCCGTAGCCATCCTTGCTTGTTGGTCCCGTCCAGAGCCAGCAGCCGTCAGACTGCTTATCAATGCTTGACCAGAAACGCTCCACGGCCTTGGCACGGAAGCTGACGCGCAGCTGCTCAGCTTGCGTCTCCTTCCATTCTCTTGACCGGACGTAAACGCCTTTCGGCATCCCTAGTCCTCCTCTATGAAGACAACCGACTCGGTCACCTCAATGACCGCGTTCTCAAACCACCAAACATTGCCGCCCCACTCCGCGACTTCCGGCACATCCGTCACCTCAATCACCTCTGCATTGAAGAGGGGCTCATCATTCTCATCCGTTACTCCCAGACTAGGGAGTGTGCCGATGCGGTCTAGGATGTGCTCTCGCAGCTCACGGGACTGCTCCGTCGCCTGCTCCTCCGTCGTCTTCGGGACCCCGAAGGTGACGTTGACCCGCGTGGTGCGGAAGTAGCCACCGCCCAGGTCTGACCGCACCTGTGTCAGGCCCCCGAAGTGCAGCACCGCCGCCCGGTCATGAGGCGTGTTGAAGATGTCGAAGCTGCCTTTGTAATCAATGTCGCGCTCCGTGAAGCCATCCAGTCCTTCACCCAGACGGTCACGGATGCCCTCAGCGATATCTAGGAAATCCATTATTGGGCTCTCACATCTTCAGGGTCATCCCGCGTTGCCCGGTCTTCCAGGTCCAGGAAACCGCGTTCAAAGAGGGGAGCCTTCTGGTCGTCATCATCCAAGATGTCCTGCTGCTCATCCCAAGACGTTCCGGTCACCTTCATCCCACTGCTAATGTCCCGCGCCCGTACCGCGCCCATGTACTCCAGCGCGGCACCAGGAATCTTTTTCAGGAGGTCGTCATAGGTTCGTTGGTATGACGTGAAACGCGTGCTGGCCTCCCCCTGGGTGTTGCTAGTCGTGGGTCGGGTGGACTCCACATCCGTCACCGCCCCCGCGACCACGATGCGGCTGAGCAGCATGGTGACCGGCGTCCCGACCGTGGCCACTGCCTGCGAGCCTGCATAGCCCGCCCCCTCCAGCGTCATCACGACCTCACCGACCCGCATGCTGATGAAGCCCTCTATCTGGGCCAGCGTGGGGAAGGTCGCAGTGCCGAAGGTGCCGCCACTGCCCAGCAATCGCGCGGTCTGCGCCTCCACTTGCTGGAGCGTGAAGTTCAGGCTGGGGTCAAAGCGGGCATCGTAGGCCACTATCCAGCTCCTCCCGCTAGCGCCATTTCTTCTTCCGCCGCCTCCGTTAGCTCTGCGTCAATCGCATCCGCCATCTCGTTGAGCAGCGGCTCCCAGTAACGGTCACGGACATCCTCGCGCTTGTAGTTGGCCTCCACGTGCGCCCGGCCTGCCGCCCCCATTTGCGTCCGCTCCACGTCCGTCAGCATTGCCACCTCCACCATGGCGTCAGCCAGCGCCTTCACGTCGGGCATGAAGCGGAAGCTGTTTTGGTCCGTCCAGTACGGAGCCCCTCGGGGCAGCAGGATGCCCGCGTCTGGCCCTAGGACCTCCGTCATGGAGGTACAATCGTGGGTGATGACCGGCACGCCGGACGCCTGCGCCTCAATCAACGGCACGCCAAAGCCCTCGCCGGTGGACGGCATGATGAGACAGTCCAGCGCGTTGTAAAACAGGGCCATCCCCTTGTCATGGTTGAACAGCGTGGCCATGGAGTGGTCAGAGGGGTACATGACCCGCTCCTCCACCATGAACATCTGCCCCAGCGTCACCAGGTCCATCCCGTTGGCCGGGCGGGGACGGCTGAGCATGAAGAGGTCTGTCTGGCCCGGCACCTCCGCTATCACGCGCTGGAAGGCTTCCAGGGCCTGTGCGTAGCCCTTGCGGCTGTACGCCTGCTCCACGTTGTTTGCGACCATCCCGAAGAGGAATCCGTCCGGGTCCACCCCCAGCTTCTCCTTGGCGGCACGCTTCAACTCAGGGCGAGGGGCATAGACCTCCGTCATGGTGCAGTGCGGCAGGTAGCGTGCCTTTTCCAGGTTCAGCTCCTGCGCCTTGCCCAGCCCGAACTCCGACATGGCCAGCGGGAACTGCGCCGACTGGAGATGCCCCCGGACCTGCGGCGGCATCGGGTCATGGTCCACGGGGAACCAGGGAGCCCAGAGGTAGCCGTAGTTGCCAAAGTTGGAGTCCATCACGAAGGCGTCATAGAGCGTAACCAAGAGGTTGCCCTCAAAGTCCTCCATGGCCACCTTGGCGGCACCGTTGCCATACATATCCTGGCCAGAGGCGGAGCCGTAGACCCGCAGGTCCCCCATGTCAAAGCGCCCAGTCTGAATCCCATAATTGGCGCAGAGGGCCACGTCCTCTATCGGAGCGCCGCGCTGCTTCAGCTCCTTGAGAGAGTTCAGGGCATAGAGCGTCTGCTTCCCGTAGCCACTCGGGCAGAAGGGGGCGTTGCTCATCCAAACGATTCTTAGCGGGGTCGTCATTGTTGCTCTTTCCGATGAAGGTCTAGATGGTCGCAGGTGGGGCTGCCGCCTTGGCGGACTTCTTAGCCGACTTCTGCCGGAAGACCAGGGTGCTGAAGCCGGGCTCTGTCGCGATGAGCTGGAGCCGCCACCCCTTTTTGGTCAACATCTTGACCAGTAGCGTGGCCTTGCCCTGTTCCGCCGCTGCCCCCATGTACTGCGCATCGTCCACGCAGACCACCGCGCCCGCGCAGAGCGGAGCGGCCTCATACTGCGCCAGCGCCTCCTTTGGGTCATTGCTGCCATCCAGGTGCAGGAAGGCAATCTCTCCGTCATAGGAGGCCAACGCCTCCACGCCATCGCCCAGGACGGCCACCTGGGGCATCTCCTTCAACTCCAGCACGTGATTGCAGATGCGGACGCTGTCAGGGTCCATGTCCCAGCTGACGAACTTCCGTTCCTGGTCCATCGCCGCCTGGGTTAGGAAGATGGTGCTCCAGCCGTCAGAGGGCCGCAGGTTCGCGGTGCGGGCACAGCCCACTTCCACGATGTCCCCCTTGGGGGCTGTCTCCAGCTCACGCAGAAGGAGCCGGGCTTTCTGTCCATTCTCTAGTTGCTCGCGCAACTCCTTGGAGGTCTGGGAGACCTCGGGCGGAGCGGAGTCTTTCTTCTTCTCAGTCAAGGCGTTGCTCTTTCCTATGTGGCGCTCGGGAATTCAAAGGGAACGAGTCGCCCAGCAAACGCTCCCGTCAAGATGCCATCCACCCCAATGTCCGCCGAGAGGCGGATGTCCATTTTCTCACGAATCACGTATGGCAGGTCCGGGGGCCAGGAATCCTGGCCCGCCTCCCACCGACTGACCGACCTGTTGATGAGCTGCCAGCTGCCCGGCGCGGTGGGGTCTGAGGCATCGCGTTTGAAGCACCGCACGTCAATGGACCCGTCGGACGAGACCTCTGCGTTGTAGTTCTCCATCAGCAGGGCCAGTCCCGCCGGAACGGTGTAGATGGCCATCTGGGTCTGGCCAAAGCCAATCGCAATTCTGGCCAGCACGGTCGCGCCGTGAAGCACGTCGATGTTGCCCTCATTGACCCCCGTGGCCCCCACGGCCTGCACGGTGGCGCGATAGACCCGGAGGAACTCATTGGCCAACACCACCGGGGTCTGGCCATTCATCGTCACCGTCTCGGTGATGCGGAGAAAGTCGGCGTCCAATCCTTCAACCAACACAGTCCGAGCCCCGGCGTCCACCGGGTCCCCATCGTCATCCACGTCACTGCTCACAATGGAGGTCTCAGCTGCCGCCGTGGGGAAGGGATAGATGACCGCCGCCGTGGCGGCATCCCAGATGTCCCAGAAGGCCGACGCAGCCAAGGCCGCCGTGGCCACTCCCGATTTGTGGATGACGTTGACACCTTCGAGCGCCGGGACAATTCCCGGTGGCACCTCAATGGATGGTCTATTGACCATGGGTTACCTCCTAGATAAAGAGGGCGGGCCGGAGCCCGCCCCTTCCGGTCTAGCCCTTCACGTCTGCCAAGACCTCGATGGAGAAGATGGAGACGATGCCGTCTGAGCCATCCGCATCTTGGTTGACCGTGGTGAGAAGGAAGTGAAGCAGGTCTCCCGCCACCAGCCCAGTGGGCGTGATGGTGAAGTCAAACGCCGCAGCGGTGGCGGTCACCGTCTTGATGGTCGTCTCGTTGATGTCCGCCCCGACCGTCCCGGCCACCCGGTTCACCAAGTACGCCTCAAGGTCCAGTGTGTGCAGGTCGGCCACCGCGTCCACTTCGGCCCCGATGCGGAGCACGATGGTCTCACCCGCGACGTACTCCGCAGGGAGCGCGAAGCCAAAGGTGGAGATATCCGTGACGGTGGTAGAGCTGGGGGTATTGCCCAACAGATGCGGCGCGTTGGCGACAATCTGAAAGAAGTGGTCCCCGGCGGTGCCGACGATGCCCATCGGGGCCTGGTCTGCTTGCCGCAGACTTGACAGCGGGATGCCGTACGCCTTGAGGTCGTCCTGGGTTAGGTCACCCCGTGCGACATTGCCGCTGGACTCAAAGATGACCCAGGTGGGTGACGCCTTGGTCCCCACGTTCTGGTACATGGAGCCGTCGGTGCGGTTGATGAAGAGAGAGCCGATGCCCGCATCTCCAGCGCCCGTGCCGCTGGTCCCGTCTACTGGAGCGCCCGCGCCCTCCCGAATCTCCACGTTGTTCTCTCCAAGGCGCAAGTGGCCCAGGACTCGCAGATTTGACAGAATGTGTCGCCATCGCAGGGGCATTGTCTGGTCCTCCATGATTCACGGCTTCCGCCGTTGGCTCACTGAGCCCTGATTGCTAACCCAAGGTCACCGGGACCTTGCTCTTCGTTTGACACGACTGCACATGCGCCCGAATCCCTTGCGGGGTAAACCATTCGGTGCAAATCATGCACTGCCGGTTGCGCGGGTCCAGCGGCGGAGCCTCTGGGCCTTTTTGGGTCAAGTTCTCCATCCCGCGCCGGGACATCTCAAAGGCTTCCCGCTCCTTGACGGCCAGTGGGTCGTCACGCAGTCCCGGAGAATGGGTGACGTTATGCGTGGGACGGTGGACCTCCAGTAAGTGCGAATTCGCAAAGACCTTGGCGCAGGAGCAGGGCTCTTCCGTGTCCAGGTCGCTATCGAAAAGCCGGAAGTACCCCAGGCTCATCAATTTCCCATCGTTGACCAACCCCTTGAGCTGGACCACTTCCCCCACCTCCACGTAGTGCGGAGTCCCCGCCGGGGCATTCTCCCGGAAGTCATATTGGAAGCCCTCCGGCTGGGCACAAACGACCTTGGTCATGGTTGCTCTTTCCTTCTCACAAAAAGAGGGTGAGGGCATCTGCCTCCCACCCTCTTGCGTTGCGCAATTTGGAGGCCGTCCCCCTAGTCCACTGCGTCAGGGAAGAATTCCCCGGCACCCGCCAGCACCCGGTTCTGGTGCCAGTAAGCGTGCTCCTCCACGGTGCGGACCTTCTTCTTGGTGTCGTCCATGGTGCGGACGAAGCCCTGCGCGTTGGGCGCGACGCTGTTGCGCCAGAAGAAGGTGTAGCCCGCTGCCGGTTCCATCAAGGCCGGGCGGTCCGGCACGTAGATGCACAGCACGTCGTCATCCCAGACATCGCTGTAGGAGACGGACGCCTCCGCCGTGCCTTCTGGGTCGGTCGTCACCATCGACTCCCCAACCAAGATGCGGGTGCCGCCACCCAGCTCCAGGAGGTTGCTGAGCATCTCGCGGGTTGGCATGCGAAGGCTGTTGTCCGGCATGCGGTCAATGAGGGCCGGGTGGTCCTGCATCCGCTGCCAGACCAGGTCTCCAATCGCAAACTTATTGCCGCGCCGTCCAACGCGCCGCCGGATGTTGCGCATCATGGCCCGCATGTCCTGGATGGGCGTGCTGGAGCCGTAATCACTCCACTTGGCCGTGGCGCTGAAGTCCGTGCCGGAGCCCCAGGTGGTGGTGACCATCTGCGAGGCGGCAAAGGAACGGTCCCGACGCAATAGCATCAGGTCCCGAATCATCTGCGCCGTGGTGGAGTCCAGCTCAAAGGGGCTGTCCTGGTTGTCCCGGATTTCCCAGGGGATGTCCCCGCCCAACGCGTAGTTGACCGCGAAGTAGGTCCGGGTCGTGTCGACCGAG
>SDBT01000375.1_pt1 | contig 69111 bp, 56 predicted proteins | sample 2277101 | NCBI WGS metagenome assembly SDBT01 (sample SAMN10404973, study PRJNA504765) | marine sediment metagenome | isolation source: marine sediment core GS10_PC15, 103 cmbsf | place: Arctic Ocean: Southern Knipovich Ridge | collected 2010
GGTTAATATTGTGCTGTTCATGAAGGTCTCCTTTCTTTTTTGAGATGTCAAATTACAAATACGGTAAACGTATTTCTACACCATGAAAGAAAGTGAGACCTTTTTCTCAATTTACCGACAGAAGAGAAATTTCCATTTGATTACAGCATCGTTGCGGTATAAATAGATCAGGCTAGTAATTAAGGTAAAGTAAATGTTAAAATATAGTATTCTTGTTTCGTTTGTTTCCCTTGTATTCTTTGCGGGTTGTTCACTGGAAAAAAAACCACCGAAGGCCTTTGTTCGAGGTATCGGGGAGATTAAATCAACCTTTGCCCCGGATAAGCGTACGACTGTTTTTTCTGTTGATGCCGGCTACCGGGAGAATCAATGGTATATAAGTGGGGAAACTTCTGTCCCCGGAGCCTATGACGCGGTTAAAAAGTTGGCTCAGGAAACTTTTCCGGGCGAGGAATTAGTCTGGGAACTTGAGGCCCTACCTCTGTCATCATTCGCTGATACGACTCAGGCCCTGGTGAATGTAAGTGTAGGTAATTTGCGAAGATATCCTAAACATGCTTCAGAAATGATGGACCAGGTTATCATGGGTATAGAGGTCAGGTTATTAAAGAAAGAAAGTTACTGGTATCTGGTTCAGACGCCCTATGAGTATATAGGCTGGATTACACGTGGGAGCATTTCCAGAAAAACAGATTCGGAAATAAGCAAATGGAATAATTCAGACAAGTATACCCTGATAGTTAATTTCGATCAGATTTTTAGTGAACCTTCGGGTAAAAGCCAGGTTGTATCCGATCTGGTACTCGGATCTGTATTTATAAAAAAATCACAAATGGGTAAATGGATGGAAATAGAATTGCCAGATGGCCGGTCGGGATGCCTGCCCAGAGAAAATATTAAACCATACAAGGCCCCGGATAATTCTGTTATACCCAAACGTGAGGCGATTATTGAAATGGCGAGGAAAATGATGGGAATACCCTATTTATGGGGAGGTAATTCTACCAAAGCAATGGACTGTTCGGGATTTACCGGTACGGTTTTCAGGGCAGAAGGTTTTCAGCTTCCCAGAGATGCCAACATGCAGGTGAAGTTGGGTGAAGAAGTAGCGCCAAATGATGAATATTCCAATGTTTTTCCCGGCGATTTGATATTTTTTGGACCGCCCAACCGCATTACTCATGTCGGTATATGTCTGGGAGGATCCTATTTTATCCACGAAAGCGGAGATGTACATATCAACAGTTTGGATGAAGATGATGAATTGTTTAATGCATATCGTAAAAATACATTACGGCATATAAAACGGATTATTAAAGATTGAGGCCATGGATGAAGCGAAAAGATTTTTTAGAAATCTCAGGGAAATCCCTACTCGGGATATCTCTCCTGAGTCAGTTACCATTTAGTGCGTGTAATCAAAATGGAAAAACAAACAGCAAAAACAGCGGAGGAGTTATGATCGAGGTAAAAACCAAACGCCTCTTTTTACAGGATACATGGACAATATCAAGAAATTCTAGTGATTACAAAGATAATGTCTTTGTAAGAATCGAAAAAGATGGAATCGTTGGACTCGGTGAAGCCGCACCAAATGTTCGTTATGGAGAGAATGCGGACAAAACGACAGAGCGCATTAATCGTATGAAGCCTGTTCTTGAAAAGACCGATCCGTGGCATTTTGTTGATTTGAAGGATGAGATTTTTGCAGGTATTACGGATCAAAATTGCGCCCGTTGTGCCCTGGATATTGCGCTTATAGATTGGATTGGTAAAAGCCTCAATGTGCCCTTATACCAGATGTGGGGGTTGGATAAATCCAAAGCACCATTGACCTCCTACTCAATTGGTATTGATACTATTGATGTGATAAAAAGGAAAGTTAAAGCTGCGGAAAAATATGCCATACTGAAGATAAAAGTCGGAAAAGATAACGATGAAGAGATTATAAACGCGGTTCGGAGTATAACCGATAAACCAATCCGTGTTGATGCGAATGAGGGTTGGAAAACAAAAGAAGTTGCCCTGGAAAAAATTAAATGGCTGCAAAAAGAAGGTATTGAATTTATCGAGCAGCCAATGCCATCGGATATGATTAAAGAGACCCGCTGGCTACGCGACCGGATTGATATCCCGATTATTGCCGATGAGGCTGTTAAAACTACAGCTGATATTCCAAAATTAGCCGAAGCCTATGACGGCATTAATATTAAATTAATGAAAGCGGGGGGCCTGCAAGAGGCCATGCGTATGATTCATCTGGCCAGAGCTATGAATATGAAAATCATGCTTGGTTGCATGATTGAAAGTTCCATTGCCATATCAGCAGGGGCCCATTTATCTCCCCTCGTTGACTGGGCTGATCTTGATGGAAATCTTCTCCTGCGCGAAGACCCGTTTGATGGTGTCGGTGTCGAAAAGGGAAAATTAATTCTTAATAATAAACCCGGACTTGGTATTAGTGGTGAATTTTAATTAACCTGAAAGGACTCTCCAGTTTGGCTTCTACCAAACCCATAACAGAATTGCCTATAAAAAAATTTCCGGCCTGCAAAAGATTGTCTTTTAGGACGGTTGTTTCTTCACATTTATGGTTATCCAGGAGAGATTGACGCAGCGTCCCGTTTAATAGTCCTGAAATTCGGGCAGGTGTCATTAGTCTGCCTGATTGCTCAATAAAAACATTTGATATCGCGCCTTCTGTAACTTCCCCTCTCTCATTCAAAAAAAGGACCTCATCGTATCCCTGGCTTAGAGCTAGCTTTCTTTCATTATCATAAAATTCACGATTTGTCGTTTTATGGTATAACCAGAAATTATCTGAATTCACTTTTTTCCCAGATATTTTTACCAGGAGAGGGATATTTTTCTGATCTCTTTCTGTTTGGTTTATGTGAAATTCATACTGGCCATTTTGATTGAGTAATAATCTGATTTTGTACTGACCTTCTATTCGCTCCGTACATAAATTCTTGAGATCTTCTTTAATTTTTTTTATCGGACAAGTAATTTCGAAATAATAGGCTGAATCTTTCAGTCGTTCTAAATGAAGATTTAGAAGAAATATCTGACCATTTTCCAAACCCATCGTCTCGATGAGCGAAAAAGGATCGGATCTCTCTGTCAGAAATCTCGCTTTTAACAAACATTCGCTGAATTCGTCATCTGCCGATGACTCTGCAACTATGCCACCACCAATTCCCATTTCTCCGTTCCCTTCTTTGTCAATTTCAATGGTTCTTATGGATACATTGAACTGGGAGTCGCCCCACGGAGAAAAATAACCGATGGCACCCGTATAAATTCCGCGTGGCTCCTTTTCAAGTTCATTAATAATTTCCATCGTTCTTATCTTGGGAGCACCGGTAATCGACCCAAAAGGAAATAGTGCTTTGACTATATCCTCAACAGATGTATCAGGGCGGAGATTAGACTTTACCGTGGAAGTCATTTGTTGTAAAGTTGAAAATCTTTCTACATGATATGAATCTGAAACCTGGACACTTCCGGGTATAGAGAGTTTTCCAAGATCGTTTCGGACGAGATCTACTATCATGATATTTTCTGCCCGGTTCTTTGGATCATTAGCCAGCCACCTGGCATTTTCCACATCCTCAAAGTTAAATCGTCCCCTTTTAGCGGTTCCTTTCATCGGCTTTGAGATCATCGCAGTTCCTTTTTTTCTAAAAAACAGTTCAGGGGATAGAGAGAGATAATATTTGTGTCCATTATTGATAAAGGAAGTATAGGCAACGTTTTGTTTGTTTTGTAAACACCTGAAAAGATCCAGCGGATTCTTTTTATATGAAAATTTATATTTTAAAGTCATATTGACCTGATAAGTATCCCCTTCTCTAAGATATGATTTTATTTTTGAGATTGCCTGAAGATATTCCTCCCGGGTCATATTCATTTGCAGGTCATCAATTTCATAATGATTCATTTGAGTATTAAGAAAAGGATGTAATTTTAATTTAGAATTCTGGTGTAACCGGTACTCATCCACTACCAAAGGTTCTTGAAATGCACCAAACCAGGCCAGGGGATGGTTGTTTTGAACGTTTGGGTAGATTTTTCGCAACCGGGGCTCAAAAAAATAGCCCATTTCATAGCAAAAATATCCTGCCAGCCAACGTCCGTAGCTTAAAGCCTTTATTAGTTTGTTAAAGAAATTAGACAGATCATCCTGCTGATAAAAAGCAATGATCTCTTCTGGTTCAGTAAAATAATAAGAGACGTGGTTTTGAGGGTCGAATTTGCGGGTTTCTAAAAAAACACAGGGAGATTCTATATTCTTCTGAAGTGATGTGAATTGCTTTTTAAGCTCGGTTAAATCCATTTCTATTTAATCGGTGTGAGCCAATCTTCGGGGACTTTTCTTTTACCATTAAAAATACTGAAGAACTCTTCTTGAATTTTTGTCGTTATTTTTCCCCGTTTGCCGTTTCCAACAGCAATTTTATCAACGCTTCGAATAGGTGTTATTTCCGCAGCGGTACCTGTAAAAAAAGCTTCATCGGCGATAAGTATTGATTCTCTGGGAATCATTTCCACGCGAAGCTCATATCCCAAATCTTTTACAATTTCAATCACACTGTCACGGGTTAGACCAGGTAAAATCGACGCACTAAGGGGGGGGGTATAAATGATCCCATTTCTAATAATGAAGATATTCTCGCCGCTACCCTCAGAGATATAACCCTGGTTGTTGAGAGCAATTCCCTCACTATAACCATTCAGAATGGCTTCCATCTTGATCAATTGTGAGTTCATATAATTGGCCCCGCATTTAGCCAACGCAGGTAAGGTGTTAGGGGCAAATCTTCCCCAGGAGGAAAAACAAACATCGACACCGCTCTCAAGCGCATCAGTACCCAGATAAGCCCCCCATTCCCAGGTAGCTATATATGTCTCGAGTGGGTTGTCAAAAGGATTGACCCCGAAGGCTCCGTATCCTCTAAAGACGATGGGGCGAATATAACAAGCACCCAGCTCATTCTTTTTGACGGTGTCGACACATGCCTGAACAATATCTTCAGGGCTATAGGATAAATCCATCCGGTAGATCTTTGCGGAGTCAAAAAGCCTCTTGATATGGTCGGGAAGCCTGTAAACCGCAGGACCCAAATGTGTATCATAAACACGGATACCTTCGAATACAGATGATCCATAGTGAATTACATGTGACATTATATGGATATTTGCGTTTTCCCATTCTGTGTGGTTACCATTATGCCAGATATATTTTCCTAATGTGATTCCCATTTTTTCTCCTACAAAATTAAACTTTAAATGGATAGCGCCGTTAAAATAAATCAAACCCCGGTGTGAACTTAAAAAAAGTTTCACCGCTCAAAATGAAAAGTTTAAAAAAGTAGAAGGTGATAATCAAGGCTTTTTAAATATCAGGGATTAATGCCTTAACCTTTTTTAACTATGATATTTAAACTAATTTTATTGCCTCAAGTGTAAAATTTTATTATCATATTAGTTTATCAGTTAATCAGTCGGAGATTTTAGCGGTTGCGTACAGTACTCATAATCATTATTAGTCTTGTTATATTAGGCAGTGAGGGCACAATAGCTCAGCAGGTCGTACAGCCGGTAACGGGTGGTCGTCTCAGGATGGGCTATGTATTAATTCAGCCTCCTGAATTTAACCCAATGATTGCCCGCACAGAGTACGAACGTGAGATAAATAATCTGATCTTTGGTGATGGCCTGTTTCGAAGAGCGAAGGATGGCCGGATCGTTCATGGGTTGGCGCTTTCAAGCAATCTGGAACAATCAAAAATATACCGTGTATATTTAAAATCAAACCTGTATTTTCATGATGGATCTCCAATTACTGCTGAAGATGTGAAATTTACCTACGACCTCTATAAAAAATTTGCTTTACAAGCATATCCTTTATTTGACATGCGTCTGATCAGTACTGTCAATATAATCGATGATAAGAATCTCCGCATTATACTTAAAGAGCCCTACAAAAAATTTCGAGAGACAATTGGGTTGCTACCGATACTTCCCAAAAAGCATTATGAAAAATGGCTAAGCTTTAATTTGTTATCCAGCCTTCCTTATATCATTCCTCAGGGTAATGGACATTATGTCCTTAAAAGAAATGTCGAATCACAGATAGACCTTGATACTTTTATAAATCATTACCGGGGCCGGTCCAATTTAAATGGGATCAATTTTTCATTTTTCAGTAATTATGAGAAAACGGTTGATGCATATATCAGGGGAGAAATTGATGTCATTGCTGTTCAGCATGCATCTTCCGCAAGAAAAATAAGACGACTCACGCCATCTACTGAAATCGAAACGGTGGGCCGGGACGATGTGAAGATCTACTATATATTACTCAACACCGAGACAAGCCCTTTTAATGGTCTGAACATCCGCCGTGCGTTTAATTATGGTGTATATAAAAAGCAAATGGTTGACCGGATCCTGGGTAAGGATGGCCGGGTTGCCTATAATCTGCTGGACGAAAAGTCTGATTTTTTCTTTCCGGGAACACGTGTTTATCGCTATGACCCTTTAAATAGTTTGGATATTTTGAGGACATCCGGATATCGCCGACAGTCAAGCGGGAAATTATTTCAGAACAACCGTGAACTTAGATTTGATTTTTATTATGCGGAAGGGTCTTCCTTCGAAGAATCTATTGCCCGCATGATTTCAATCAATCTGGCGGAGTTGGGTATAAACATCATCCCGCAGCCTAAAAGTCCGGCAGAGATTGAGACGCTTGTAAATCAAGGCAAATACCAGGCCGCTCTCCGCTCATTTGTTTATAATCCGGAAAATCCCGTACAGGCGTTAAGGGAATTTTATTTAAATGAGCTCAAAACGGAGAATGGATTTAGAAACTTTAATGACCGGGTTATGAATACAGCGATTACCCAAATCGAGAGAGCGACAAACACCCAGCAGGTTGAAATCATTATGCAACAAATGCAAGTACAAATCAATCAATTATCACCCTGCATTTACCTCTTTTATGAAGATCTTATCTCTTATGCCATAAATGAGCGTTTTGAGAATGTTAAAAATACGATTTTCCAAAAGCTGGTATATGTAGATAAAATAAATTCTAAAAATGAGTGGTACGTACCAAAACAAAAGCAGAAAAACTAGGGCGCGATTAAGAATATTCAGACGAACCATAAGACCCCCCTTTTTCAGACGCCTGAGCACACGCTTGTTATTTACTTTAACGATGCTCTCCGCTTTACCTCTTATCATCGTTGGCCTTTTTATGCGTTCCATCACTCAGGAATCTATCTCCGATTATATAAAAAACCAGCATAGCCTGATTGCCCATCGCGCTGGCAATGAAATAAAATTATTTCTGGAAACGCCCAATACACTCTTAAAAGTACTTTTGGAAACCAGGGACATTCATGATATGAATCCCTTTACACAAAGTTTGATCTTAAATAAAGTTATTACGGAATATCAGCCTATATTTGATCGCATTTTTACAATCGATACGCTTGGAAATGAGATTGCTACTTCTGACTTTGGACCACATGTGGCGACTTACGGTCATGAAGAATTTTTCGTTCAAACTGTAAGAGGTAAAGAATATTCGTCCTCTGTTGAATTTAATGAGAGCCAGGAACCCTTCATTATAATCTCCTACCCGATAAAACAATTTGGACAGATCAAGGGCGTTTTGGCTGCAGAAATAAATTTGAAAAGTATCTGGGATCTGGTTGATGAAATAAAAGTTGGTGAGTCGGGTGGTGCATTTGTTGTTTCCGGAGCCGGCCAGTTGATTGCCCATCCGGATAAAAAGAAGGTTATTGACAGGGTAGAAGAATTCATTAATCTCGATATCATAAGCGATATGAGGCAAACGACAGAAAGTTCAATGATTTTTGATTCACCGGAAGGTGTATCCATGCTAGGAACATTTGCCCATATCGAGGAGTTTGACTGGGTTATTGTCATCCAGCAACCTATTGACGAAGCCTTTGAATTGGCCAGCAGGATGCTTTACCAGGTTTTTGCCTTTGTTGCTCTGGTTATAGTCGTGGCTATTTTACTTGCCTATCTATTGGAAAAAAGGATAACTGCACCCATCACAACACTTGTCCGGGGTGTAAAGAGATACGCGGAAGGAGACCTGGATTTTAGGATAACGATTGAAAAATATGAAGAAATCGGAGTGTTGGCTCAGGAATTTAATTCGATGGCAGCCAGTTTATCGGAAAACCAGCGTAAACTCAGGCAAATTGAGAGACTTGCCGCAATGAGTAAATTCGCCACTCTGGTCAGTCATGAAATCCGTAATCCATTGAATAGCATGAATATCAATATGCAGATACTAAAACGTGAGATGGAAAATCCGCAAGGAAATGCAGAAAAAAAGCAAAAATATTTTGATATAATAGTTTCAGAGATCAACCGAATGGACAATCTGATCAAAAACTTTTTAATGATATCACGGCCACCCAGATTCGATTTTCTCCCCAACAATATTCATGATATTTTAGATGCGGTTATCCTGATGCATAGAGCGAATGCGGAACAACAAAATGTTAAAATAACAAGACAGTTTTATCAAAAAAAGTTTTTGGCTAATGTGGACCATGATCAGATGATGCAGGTTTATCACAATATCATTATTAACGCTCTTCAGGCCATGCCAGGCGGCGGTGATCTGACCATTAATACAAGTAGAATGAGAATAAAAAATGATGCTGGAAAATCTACCGCCATGATTCGAATTGAATTTGTAGATACAGGTATGGGTATCCCTGCTGATAAGGCCGGTGATATATTTGAAGTGTATTACACGATGAAAAAAACAGGAACTGGTTTAGGATTGGCCATAGCGAAACAGATAATAGAAGGTCATTTCGGAAATATTCAGGTGGAAAGCAAATGGGGACAGGGAACGAATATTATTATAAATATTCCAAGTATCGGGCAAGGGAAGGCATTACCCTCAAAAAAGAAAATACGAGCGGAGTCTGGTTAAATGGATCGTATATTAATTGTCGAAGATGATCGTAATACCCTGGAGGGATTGGCTGAGATCCTGAGCATGGAAAATTACGAAGTTGTTAAAGCCATAGATGGTAAAAGCGCACTCAGAGAAGTAAAAAGCAGCATGTTTACTGTAATGTTAACGGATCTGATTCTGCCGGATTTTGATGGCCTGGAGCTGGCAAATCAGGTCTGGAACGAACAAAAAGATCTGCTCGTAGTCATGATGACCGCATTCGGATCGGTAAAGCATGCCGTAGGTGCAATGAAAAAGGGCATTTACGATTATTTAACAAAACCAATCGACATCGATGAATTACTTATTGTGCTAAAAAAGGCAATTAACCAGTACAAACTGCGTTCAGAGTATAATTCACTCAAAGATAAAATTGAAAAGAAATACCAATATGAGAATATCATTGGTGGTAGTGGTAAAATGCAGGAAGTCTTTCGAAAGGTGAGTAAAATTTCCGAATCCGATGCAACAATTCTTATTAGAGGAGAGAGCGGGACAGGAAAAGAATTGATCGCCCGGGCTATACATTTCAACAGTCCCAGAAAAAATAAAAAACTAATGGAGATTAGCTGCTCCTCTATTCCGGAAACCTTGCTTGAGAGCGACTTGTTTGGTCATGAAAAGGGCTCCTTTACCGGTGCACATAAAACGATGAAAGGAAAATTTGAAATTGCTGATGGTGGAACTATTTTTTTGGATGAAATAGGTGATCTTTCCTTAAATGTGCAGGTAAAACTATTGCGTTTTTTACAGGAAAAGAAGTTTAATCGCGTTGGCGCTACAGGATTTATCTCTGTAGATGTGCGAGTACTTGCTGCGACAAATGCGGATCTTGAGGAAAAGATGAAAAAGGGTAAATTCCGTGAGGACCTGTACTATCGTCTAAATGTTATTCCAATCAACATCCCTGCACTGCGTGACCGCCCCGAAGATATTGGCCCATTAATCGAACATTTTTTACAAATTTTTGTCGAAAAAAACAATAAGAAAATCGAAGGTATCAACTCCGAGGCATTAGATATCTGCATGAAATACTCCTGGCCGGGTAATGTCCGTGAACTTGAAAATGCTATTGAAAATGCCGTGGTACTAACAGAGAATAAATCTATATCTCCAGAGGATTTGCCCTTTTATATCAAGGCAAGCCGAAGTAATTCCAATCTGCCCGATTTTAGTCAGATGGAAGGTATGACCTACAGGGATCAATTGGAATATGCAGAAAAGCTAATCATCAAAAAAGCGCTAGATAAGGCAAAGGGTAATAAAACACATGCGGCTAAACGTTTGGGTTTTAGTATCAGAACGATGAGAAATAAGACAAATAAATATAATCTTTAAGCAGGAGTGAATAGAATCCGCGGTCACTTTCTCTTACGGATAAAATAGGTGAGAAAAGCTTGAATACCGCTGAATAAACCACCAAGCGTAGCCACAACTTCAAGGGCAGGCTCTTTTATCTCATCAGACACTTTTTGCTCAAACTCGGCAATATTATCGACTACGCCAGTCAAAGTCCGTGAGGCCCGTGAAGTCTGATCGGTAATCTCCCCGATATTCTGCAAAATCTCAGGAAGTTCGCGATTCAGCTCATCCAAAGTTTTCGAAAGCTTGCCCAGGGTTCTGTAAAAGCTTACCACTGTCGGGATCAGTAATATCACCAGGACTGTCAGAACTAGTAAAAGAACGACAAGTGCTACTTCCCATGCCATAATTTACTCCTTAAAATGTGGTCCACCAATTTGATCATTAAAGAATCAGAATAAGAATTGTATTACACTATTCTGTTTTGGATTTAGACTTCCGGGGCCTTTTTTTTGGTTTTTCTTCTTCTGCTACAGGGACTTCGACTTCTTCTTTTGTCATCTTCTCAATAATTTTATCCCGTCCCTCCTCAAACGATTTCATGGCTGCTTTACGGGCATTCTCTAAATCTGATTTGGTATGTTCGAAAATTTTCCCAGCCTCTTCCCCTAGCTCCTCCCATGTTTCGCTTCCACTTTTAGGTGCGAGTAATATACCTAAAACGCCGCCCACAATACTACCGAAGATAAATCCTTTAAAAAAACTACCACCATTCCCTGCCATAACTTTCCTCCGTATAAATATTTAACATGGTTGAAAAGTAAATTAATTATTCTTTAAATACAAATTTAATCCTGTTCAAGCTTTAGACAATTTGCAGGGAGTCTATATCCAGGCATTTCAACAATGTATTGGGAAAGGGGCGCAGATAAATAACGTACATCCCATAAGCAGAGAAACCGAAAAAATTAGTGCGCATATAGAGCAACAACTCGAAATAAGTAGAGAATTAATCGGTACAGGCAGACGCTTATTGGCAAGAATTTATAATAATATGAATAATATTAATTTTGACGAAATGACTACTCAACAAACTGCTTCAATGCTCCGGACGATAACCGATTTATTAAATACCGGATCCCAGGCATCGGAAAGAGCATTGGCAATAGAGGCTCTTTTTGAAAAATTGGCTAATCTATATTAGGATTCTAATTAGGAAGGTCATGTAAATATTTGTATACCGTGCCCTATTGACCTTTATTACGAAGTTAAATATTTAACTACACGATTAAATTTATTCCTTATTATTATTATTAAATCTGTATATTATTCCTGTAATATTAAATTTTATATGGATAATTATTCCATTGAATCAGATGTTAGCCAGTAATTTGAAGGGTAAGATAGATGATCAACAGGAAGCCTTTAGCTGTAGCATGAATTCACATTTTGCTTGAAGCCGGCTCCTGTTAGCAGTGGTCGTTAAAGATTATAATCTATAATTAATTAAAAAATCCTGATTGTCTAATTTTCTCAATCTTAATTTAACTTTACATAGAAAGTCACTTTAATAACAAAATTTATCTTTCCTTTCAATTACTTATTCCATATAAAAAGGAATATGGTGTACGGGATAAAAAAAAGAGGATCTAATGATCGAGATAAAAGAGGTTGTTGAATATCTTGTAAAACGGATTGTTGATAAACCCGAAGAGGTTGAGATAGCCGAGAAGAGGGGCGGGCAGGTGATTATATTTGAGATCCGCGTCAATAAACAGGATTTTGGGAAAATACTTGGAAAACATGGGAAGAATATACAAGCAATTAGAACGCTTGTAAGTGCTGTTTCTGGTAAATTGGGAATAAGAACAATAATCGAAATAATTGAGTAGGATATTTTTAGAATATAATAAAAGGGATTGAATCGGGCGGTCTCGAAAGACGTTGACCCCGACAAATGGCTTTGGAAGCCACTGCCTACCCAGTAAACAGCAGGAGGAGGTTAAATGAGACTAACAAGTGAAAAGATTTGGTTTATTGCTTATCTATTGACCGGAGTTTTATTAATTGGTGCTCCTTGGACTCAATTTCAAATTGAGAACATTCATCCATTCACAGTTTACTTAACAATACCACTGGCCATTGTTTTGATTTCTTGGTTTTTAAAGATGCATACAGATTTAGGTATGAACCTTGTAATGTTTATTGTAGTAACAACAATGGTAATCTTTTTTTTGATGGCGTGGTTTTTTGAATTACTGGTTCGGCAATTTGGCTTATAACACCTTAAAAAAGATGCCGTTTCGTTAAACTACATAGTAGGGGAAACGAACCAGATTACCACATGTGTGGTACAGCAGATAAGTTTGTAGTATAAAACGAAAAATTAGGGACAATATATATAAATACAGGATTCAAAATAAAAAACATTCGTGAAATTCATTTAAATTCGTGTAATTCGTGGACAAAATCTTTTTTTGTTTGCAGCCATTGGCTGCGTTATGAATAAATCAGGTTAGTCGAACAACTTTTAATATAGATGATAAACCGCATAAAAATATTGTTAATCCCGGTTATTATTCCTGCTCTGATCGTACTGGCCTATGCTCAGAACGATGTCGCAGATTCAAATCCGGATAGAAAGGTATACAGGGCAACTGAGAATCAAAGACAGCTTGGATTATCCGGACTTCGCCAATCCCTTGCAGACTATGATGTCATCAATTATCATATTAATCTTCTCATTTTTCCCGATACAAAAGAAATTAAAGGCCTGGTACAGATTGTTTTGTTACCTGTGGTAAATATTGAAAACAGTCTCTTGTTTGATTTTGCGGGGTTACAACTTGATTCGGTTTTTATTGATTCTGAAAAAGTGTCATTTGGGAGGGAAGGCGAACTAGTAACGATATATTCACATACAACAATTATGGCCGGCGACACACAGACTGTAACCTTTTATTATCAGGGACAGCCGCAAAAAGGATTATATTTTCGTACCAATGCTTATAATGAACCGGTGGTGTATTCCCATAATGAACCCTATGACGCTCATTACTGGTTTCCCTGCAAGGATGAGCCTGCGGATAAAGCCACCTCTTCAACTTCTATAACAGTACCTTCACCAATGTCTGTCCTGAGCAATGGAGCATTAATAGGGCAGAGTAATGCCGGTCCTGGTCGTACGCTTTATGCCTGGCAGGAGAGCTATCCGATTGCAACTTATCTCATTTCAATTGCTGCGGGAACCTATCAGATTGCATCTGATCAGTTCCAGTGGGAATCCAGGATGCTGCCATTGCAATATTGGGTTTATCCGCCGGATCTGGATCGCGGATTGAAGGCATTGACGTATACAAAAGATATGCTCGGTTTTTTTAGTGAGTTTATAGGTGATTATCCCTTTCTGTCGGAAAAATATGCCATGTCGGAAGTACCACTCCGGGAGGCGGCTGCCATGGAAAATCAGACGGCTACAACCATGGGCGACTTTGTAATGGATAACGAAGGCATCATCGCACATGAACTGGCCCATCAATGGTGGGGGGATGCTCTGACACCAGAAACCTTTGTGGATATATGGTTGAATGAAGGGTTTGCTTCCTATTTTGATGCTCTCTATACTGAATACAAATATGGAGTAGAAGCCTATAAGCAACACATGGATACCTACAAGAGCAAGATGAATTCTGACGGGTCGCTCCCCTATCCCATATATAATCCTCCTGAAAAATATCTCTTTGGTAATTCTGTATATTTTAAGGGCGCCTGGGTCCTGCATATGCTGCGGTTTGAGGTTGGCGATGCTACGTTTAAAGAGATCATACGCGCATATTATGAAGAGTATGACCATGTTAATGTAATAACCGAAAATTTTGTACAGGTGACGGAGAAAATAACCGGCCGTCCTTTCTCACTATTTTTTAATCAATGGTTAAATTTTGGTGGTATACCTGTAATTATCGGAAACTGGCAGCAAACAAAAAACAGGGTAACTATTACCCTGGAACAGTATCAGGAGAATCCTGTTTACCAGTTTGACATCGAAGTATTGATCAAAGGAACGTCGACCGATACATTGATAATTGTTCATGTAGCAGAGCGGATAGTCCGGCAGGATGAATATTTTCCGGAAACAGTCATAGAGATTGTCATTGATCCCGAGGAGAAAATCCTCAACAACAATAACAGCCCCCTGTATTACATCCCGGAAGTATCAAAACTATTAAGTACCTTCCCCAATCCTTTTCATGATCAGATCACGATTGTTTATCAGGTAAGTAGAAGGGAGGATGTGGAAATTTTTATATTTGATGTTTTAGGTCAGTTAGTCAAAACACTTGTTAAGGAGAAGAAAAATATAGGTGTTTATCAGGTTGAATGGCACGGCGAAGAAGTCGCCAGTGGCAGCTACTATTGTACGATGAGGACATCTGCCAATATGGAAACAAAAAAAATTAAATTGATTAAATAGCTTCAAGAGATGTTAGATACTCGATACTCGATACTGGGTACTTGTCAAGTCCTGGCTAAATCATGGACGATTTAGTCCCGATAAGTGGACTGGAAGGACACTGTTTTTATCGGGAATAATTTGGTCCCGACTTGTCGAACGGAGGGAGGCATCTTTGTCGGAGATTTTCACTGGATAGAAAATTAGACATGTTTTGTATAAATAATCTCAGCGAACTCAGCGTTCTCTGCGTTTAAAACGAAACTATTGTATAACTAATTTATTGATCATCCTTTTAAAGAATATAAGTGAATTGTGGTAAAATTTTTTTAATGGGTGTTTTTAGGAAGATGATAATTGGAAAATATTGAAATAAAAGCGAAGGTTTCAGGACTGGGTGATTTTTTAGAATTGGAAGCGGTAATGGGGCCGGAATACAATGACAGGGAAAAAGAAACAGAAAAAGTGAACCGTCTTTTGAATATCCTGGATATTAAGCGCAAGGATCTCGTCTCAAAATCATACAGAGAATTGGTTGGATATTGAATTATAACCACGGAATGATTTATTTCTCGCACCGCGCTATGCTATTGTAACCGAAAACTTTGTTATTTCCGCCTGGCGCCACCCGCCTATATTTGGCGGGGGCAAGGATCGCCTTGGGAGATTAGCAAAATTTTGATGTCATCCAGAAGGGATCTTCCAACTTGCTGATATGATTTCGACAAGCAGGAAGATTCCTACGGAATGACAGAATAGAAAATACCATTTGATTGCAGCCCTGTGCTGCGTTATGAATAGATCAGTCTAAATGATAGAAACACCGGGAGGAATAGATTGAAAATATATAGTTGGAATGTAAATGGAATCCGCGCTGCATCTCAAAAAGGTTTCATGGAATGGTTTCGTGACTCAGATGCAGATATACTATGTCTGCAGGAGACGAAAGCACAACCGGAACAATTGGATGATGGCCTGGTGAATCCGAACGGATACTATGTCAATTGGAATTCTGCTGAGAAAAAAGGGTACAGCGGCGTGGTGACAATGTCAAAAAATGAGCCGATTTCAATTAGAGATGGTTTGTCGAATGATAAATTCGACGGAGAAGGAAGAGTTATTGAGTCAGAATATGATAATTTTACTTTACTCAATATATATTTTCCAAATGGACGACGTGATCTAAGCCGTGTTGACTATAAACTGGAATTCAGTGACCTTGTGCTCGAGCGCTGTGAAACTCTAAAGGCGGAAGGTAAAAACCTGATTATCTGCGGAGACTATAATACAGCTCATAAAGAAATTGATCTTAAAAATCCCAAATCAAACCAAAAATCTACAGGTTTTCTTCCGGAAGAAAGGGCCTGGATAGACAAGTTTATCAAGCATGGCTATATCGACACATTCAGGGTGTTTAATACAGAGCCGGAAAATTATACCTGGTGGAGCTATCGCTTTAATGCCCGGGAGAAAAACATCGGATGGCGGATTGATTACTTTTTTGTCAACGATACTTTTTTACCGAGAGTTAAAAATGCATTTATATTACCGGATGTCAAAGGCTCCGATCACTGTCCTTTAGGAATTGAAATCACCTTTTGATATCCTGGTCAGACTTTAAATTGCAATTCATATAAATACCGGTACCGGTCGCATCGCTTCAGCAATTCTGTATGCGTACCCTCATCAATAATTTTACCCTCTTCAAGCACGGCAATCTTGTCTGAGTTCATTATTGTCGATAAACGGTGAGCAATAATCAAAACCGTACGATCCCTCATTAGATTTTCAATCGCTTGCTGAATAAGCCGCTCCGCTTCAGAATCAAGTGAAGAAGTTGCTTCATCAAAAATAAGGATGGGCGGGTTTTTTAGAATGGCCCGGGCAATAGAAATACGTTGTCTTTGTCCTCCGGAGAGACGCGCGCCGCGCTCTCCTATCATGGTGTCGTAACTCTCCGGAAGTTTCTCAATAAACTCATGAGCATTTGCTAATGTAGCAGCATGCTTGATTTCATCCTGGGAATAATCCGGCATTCCATAGGCAATATTATTTGCGACAGTGTCATTAAATAGAATAACATCCTGGGTTACAATCCCCATCAGGCGGCGCAGACTACCCATGGTAAGATCACGAATATCCAGACCATCTATTTTGACAGCACCATCGCTCACTTCATAGAATCGAGGCAGCAGGTTTACTAATGTCGTCTTACCTGCACCACTGCCTCCTACAATAGCAACTTTCTTGTTCTTTTCTACACTGAGATTAACATTATTCAGGACAAGATCACTGTTTGCAGAATATCGAAATGAGACGTTTTCATAAAGAACTTTTTGCTTGAAGTCTGATTTTACCTGAGCACCCGGACGATCAGTTATCGATGAAGGTGTATCAAGAATATCAAAGATGCGCTTGCCTGCGGCAAGAGAAATTTGAACATCATTATTAAACTGCCCCAGTTTTTTTATCGGGTCCATCAAAGCAAATAATATGGCGATAAACCGGATAAAGTCCTCAGAACTGAGCAACTCTCCGGAAAGAGTCATATGCCCTCCATACCAAAGTACACACACCATGATACCGATACCGGTCATCTCCGATAAGGGTCCTGACAGACGGTGTAAGCGAGTCCGGCGGAGAACGGCCTTAAAGTGGTCAGAGGTTTTTGTGTAAAATTTATTGGCCTCATATTTTTCCATAGAAAAGGCTTTAACCACCTTTACACCGGTAATGGTCTCCTGTAATACAGTTGTAACATCGGCAATGCGTTCCTGGACGCGATGGCTCTTCCTTTTCAGGCTCTGTCCTATTTTACCAATGATTACACCGGTCAGAGGAAACACGATTGAAGCCACCAGACTTAACTGCCAGCTTATGCTGATAAGAAGTGTTACAAAGATGATGATCATCAAAGGATCACGGATGATTTTGGTAAAATTATGCTCTAAGGATTCATTTAGAACATTCACATCATTGGTAATCCTTGACATCAAATTACCGGTCTGGTATCTGGAGAAGAAACTAAGCGGTTGAAAAAGTATATGTTTATAGACTTTATCACGTATATCCTTTATGAACCGCTGTTCAACGTAAGCGACCCACCAGGATTCTAAAAAGCCAAACATGTTTTTAAACAGAAACAATAGAAAGATAAGGATGCAGAGAAATTTCAAGGTTTCTTCTTTAGTTCCCCTCTGGAAGTATTTATTGATCCTTTCCTTCATCCACTGATTTAAATTTAAAATACTGGTTCCGGTCTCGGGTTCAGTTGTTGATTGTACTTCGGTTACCTGCTCCTGGGAGTCAAATATGGTGGTTATGAGCGGCGCCACCATCCAGATAGAAACAGTACTAAAAAGGACATAAATAAAATTTAAAAACAGAATCAGAATAATAACTTTGATATAGGGACGAAATATGGAGAGAATTCTCAGATATAAACCTAAACTACTATCATCAGATCGTTTAAACATTAACAAACCTTTATCTTAATTAATGTCACATATCATCATTTTCAAAAGTATGTAATCCATGAGTGTCTGGATATTTTTTATTGCAATAATCTATTTTAAAAATCTGATCGATCATTATCAATATTCCAAGTTTAGCAAATTCATTTATCTTGTGCATTTTTTTTTAGCTTTTCCGGTATCATTTATTCAATGATGCAAAAAATATAAAAATTTTGTATTTTATAAATCTTATGAAATTTTTAAAACCAAAATGGGCAATCGAATGGTGGGACTTAATTAAGACAAAGGGTGTTAAAGAATTTGTCCGAATAAAAGGCTGGAAAGTACTGGTTGCCTTTTTCCTTTTCTATTTGATACGTGATGTTATATTGTATATTATCATTCCCTATTTAATTATCGACGGTATGGTTCAATGTTAACACGAATTTATTCAGGATAGAGAATGAAAATTGAAACCCTTACCGTAGGCGCCTTTGCCATGAATTGTTTTCTGGTGATTGATGAGGATAACCGCGAGGCCATTCTTATTGATCCGGGTGCTGAGGCCGATCGGTTGATAGAAAAAATTGAAGGGGAAGACCTGAATCTTAAATATATCATCAATACACATTGCCACATAGATCACGCTGCTGAGGTTGCCCGGGTCATGAGCCATTTTAAGGTCCCATTCTATATCCATAAAGGGGATCTGGACCTGTTAAACTCATTGAAGGAACAGGGAACCTATTTTGGTATATCTGTTGGTGAGACACCGCAGGTTACAAAATTTATTGAGGATGGTGATCAGCTGGTATTTGGAGATACTACATGTTTAGTGATCCATACACCCGGACACTCTCCGGGCGGGATTTCGATTAAAATTGATTCAACTGTTTTTGTGGGTGACTGTCTGTTTTTAGATTCGATTGGAAGAACAGATCTTCCGGGGGGAGATTATAACCAGCTAATCAATACAATTCATACTAAGCTATTATCTTTAGATGATGCGATTACAGTTTATCCCGGTCATGGTCCTCCCACAACCATTGGTCGGGAACGCCGGCATAATCCCTTTCTGAATGAATAGCGATTTAATAATGACAAGTTATAATCAGTGGAATTTGATTGGATTTAAAAGATAAAGTTGTTCTAATTACCGGGGGTGCTGTCAGAATAGGCCGTGCCATCTCTTACGAACTGCTAAAAAAAGATGTACAGCTTTTTTGCCATTATTTCCATAGCGAGAAAGAATCTGCAGAACTGAAAAAGGAATATCCCCGGGTTCGCCTGGTAAAGGGAGATCTTAGCCAGCACGATACCGGTAAGCAGTTAATCGATAGAATCGTTGACGAAGTTGGCAGGATCGATGTTTTGGTGAATAGCGCCGCTATTTTTATCAAAACACCGTTTGGAAAAATTACGGAAGAAAATTGGGATAAACTGTTCAACCTGAATCTAAAAGCAGGATTTTTTCTGGCCCAGGAAGCCGGTAAGATCATGCTTGCAAAGGGAAGCGGGAAAATAATTAATATTGCCGACACAAGTGGATTGAGCCCATGGCCATCGTATATTCCCTACTCTATTACAAAAAGCGGTGTCATAAGTATGACAAAGGGTCTGGCCAGGGCGCTTGCCCCAAAAGTACAGGTAAATGGCATTAATCCAGGGCCGGTTCTCCTACCAAATGATTATACTCCTGCTCAGCGGCAACAAGCAATTTCTCAAACACTTCTGAAACGAGAGGGTAGCGCTGAGGATATTGCCTACGCCGTGCGGTTTCTCCTGGAGGACGGTGATTATATAACGGGTACGATCATTTCCGTGGATGGAGGCCGAAATCTGGCATAAACGTTAATTAATCTTATAAACATTTTTAATTTTCGAACAAAGTTTTACTAAACTTCCCCGTTTCAAAGCAAAAGGTGTAAAGATATATTGATAAAATAAAAGCCCCAGGGGCTGTAATTTAGCCCCTTCTCGTCATCCTGAGCGGAGTCGAAGGAAAGAGAAGGGGTTTGGGGATGAGTTTTTTTATCTGACTATTTACACCGAACACTCATGATTAGAATAAATTAATGATTAAATAACAATTATTGAGGAAGTACAGGAATGTCTGACAACTTTAATATGCCTGAATCACTAAAAAATTTAGAAGCGTTGGCATACAATCTCTGGTTTGGCTGGAATCCGGATGTGCGTGACTTATATTGGGAAATTGATCCGGATACCTGGCGCAAATGTGGACAAAACCCTGTTCGTTTTTTAGCGACGGTAGATAAGGATAAACTGGAACAAATATCCGGCAATAAGGCATTTGTTGATAAGGTCAATAAGTCCTGGGACAGACTTCAGGTCTATCTTGATTCAAATCAGACGGCTTTTAAAAAGAACTATCCTAAAATGGCAGATCATTCCATCGCATACTTCTCGACAGAATATGGAATTCATGAATCATTGCCAAATTATGCCGGTGGCCTGGGAGTATTGGCCGGTGATCATACAAAAACAGCAAGTGATCTTGGACTTCCTCTTATTGCTGTAGGATTAATGTATAAGCGTGCTTATTTCCATCAACAAATTGATGCTGCTGGTAATCAGGTTGAAATATATGAAGAACTGGATTTTGAAAAATTGCCGATTCAACTGGTTAAGGAAAAAGATGACCAACCCCTAATTGTGAGTATACCGTTATTGGATCATGAAGTGTATCTTAAAGTATGGGAAGTAAAGGTTGGCCGGGTTTCCGTATTTTTACTGGATACAACCGTTGACCAGAATAGTCCCGAAGATAAAAACATAATTCATACACTCTACGGCGGTAGCCGCGACACGAGAATTCAACAGGAAATTATTCTTGGCATTGGTGGGATGCGCGCTCTTCGGAAAACGGGTCTCCACCCAAGCATATTTCATATGAACGAAGGACATTCTGCCTTCCTCGGTCTGGAGCGAATTTACGAATTAATGAATAATGGAATGGATTACAAGACCGCCCTGGAATTCGTAAGAGCAACCACTCTCTTTACCACTCACACACCAATCCCTGCCGGCAATGAAGCATTTGAATTCGAAATGATTGAAAAATATTTTAAAAATTTATGGCCGCAACTGGAAATCTCTCATGAAAAGTTCTTTGATCTGGGCCGGAACATGAATATTCACCAGCATGAAAATTTTTCCCTTACGGTACTGGCGTTAAATCTTGCCAGTCAGGCCAATGGTGTCAGTCAGCTCCACGGAGAAGTGTCCAGAAATATGTGGCAAAAAGTTTATCCGGGAATACCAACAGCGGAAATTCCCATTGGCCATGTAACCAATGGTATACATACTTTTACCTGGCTCCATAGCGAGATGATTGGAATTCTCGATGAGTATGTTGGTTCCGAATGGAGAACTCAGATTCGAAACCAGCATTTTTGGGACAAGATTTTTGAGATTCCAGATGATATCTTTTGGAATGTGATGAAAAAAATGAAAATCAAAATGATTGATCATCTCAGAAGAACTTATCAGGAACGTATAGATCGTTATGGACCGGACTACGCCGGCTATCCTGTCTCGGATGAAATACTGAATCCGGATATTCTGACAATTGGTTTTGCACGAAGGTTTGCACCCTACAAACGCTCACTGTTATTTTTTAGCGATATGGAACGTATAAAAAAAATTCTAAACAACGAAAAAAAACCGGTACAGATCCTTTTTGCAGGAAAGGCTCATCCTGCAAATGAGGCAGGAAAAGACCTGATACGAAGAATTAATGAATTGTCAAGGGAGGAGGGGTTTAGAGGAAAAGTTTTATTTGTTGAAGATTATTCGATGAATAATGCCCGTGCATTAGTGTCGGGTGTCGACGTCTGGCTGAATACACCAAGACGCCCCCTGGAAGCTAGCGGTACATCCGGTCAAAAAGTACCGATTAATGGCGGAATTAATTTTAGCATTCTTGATGGGTGGTGGCTGGAAGGATTTGATGGACAAAGTGGTTGGGCGATTGGTGAGTCAAGACATTATGATGATGCCGACCAACAGGATAGGGAAGATGCCGGATCACTTTATGATATATTAGAAAATGAAATTGTACCCCTTTATTATAAACTGAATGAGGCGGGTATCCCGAAAGAGTGGATCCTTAAAGCAAAGCAATCTTTTTATGCTACGATAACCCAGTTTAGCGCTCATCGCATGGTTTGGGAGTATCTCCAGAAATTTTATATTCCAGCCATGAAGAGATCCGAAAAATATTCTCAAGAGGAATTTAAGGGCCTCCATAGTTTTTCAAAATGGAAAAATCGTGTTACCCGCTTGTGGCCAAAAGTAAGTTTGAATATAAAAAATGGTTCAGGCATGGATGAAGACAGGCGCGTTCTCTCTGCGGGAGAACAAAGAGAAATCACACTGGAAGTGAGTTCCGCCGGGTTGGATCTAAAAGAGATCCAGGTAGAGATTGTCCTGGAACGACAGGATGCCTATCTTGGCCATCAATCAATGAAAATTATTCCAATGGGAATGGTTGCAAAAAATAATGGTGATCTGTTTGAATATAAGGCACAGGTCACGGCTGAAACGGATGGTTCTTATCGCTATAATTGCCGGATATTTCCAAAACATCCCGATCATTATCACATACATGAAACACGGCTCATTAAATGGCTGGATTAATCTGGGATTATTTGATATAATTTTATAAATATATGGGCACTTCACGTCTCAATCCCGATGGTTTGTACGCTCCCATTGGGCAAAATGCCAGTCCAGCTCACTATAGCGTGAATATGATCTTTGCAAGGCAGGATCCAGGCTGAATTGGACGGATGTTGCCTGGTCATCGAGTTTTAATTGAACTGCATCAAATCCCGGATAATTGAATACAATATCGACCTCATCGACCTCTCCCACCTTTGAAATTTCAAACTTGAGTAAGTTGTCTTCTTCAAAATATGTAAAATATATCCGGCCGGAGGCATAAGGTAAAATTGTGGAGACGTATTTTAAATCAGATGGAAAAACAGGGGTGAGAGATATCTCTCGCTGCATAACATCAGGACGATAACCAATAAAATCCTGGTAAAAATTTCGGACAAATTCTGCTAAACTCATGGCAGATGAAAGATTAATACTCAATGTAGGTGACTCATCAATCCTAAGGGGACGGGCATCTCTCAGGGAGGCCAAATATGCGATGGCATTTTCATATAATATCTGGTTTGATTGGTAGGAATAGAGATAGAAAGCTATTTCATCAAGATTAAAATAGAGAAGACTACTGATGAGCGGTCCGGTTAGCCAGTGCCATACAGGGCCATTGTGATAGGCCCTTCGTGAATATTCACCGCCCGGAATGTTTATCCAGGGAACAAAATTGCGGTCTTTTTGCCATAAGGTAGTTGTCCCATACCGAAAGGTGAGTTTATTCAATACTGTGTTTGTCACATGGGCTTTGATATCATCATTAATCAGGGGATCTATACCGGGTAGATGGGGTACTGAAACAGTGAAAATTATATTCGGGCGTACCGATCTGTCTGCTGAGCCATTTCTGGTCAGGTGATCGTACATGCGGTTACTGAAAGGTTTCCAGTAATCTGATTGAAAGTTTTTTCTCAGGCTTTGGGAGATGGCCAGCCAATGCTCTTCCAAATTTGGATCATCATTCCAGGATGCTAGTTTTGAGCCGATCAGTAAGGCTGTGTACCATAAAGATTGAATTTCAACAGCCCGGTTGCCGCGTGGGATAAAGCAGCCCTCATCATCTGATTGATTCATCCAGGTTTCATTTTCCTGATGTGTAAGATAAAATTTTTCATCAATCCGGAAGCGAATGGCACCTTCAATAGCGCGTTTTACGACTGGATAAATATACCGGGCGAATTCAATATCTCCACTGAATAGAAAGTATTCATAAAGAGCTCTAATATACCACCAGGTTACATCAGCTGTATTAAAATCTATCTGATTTGATGTGATTTTATTGGGAATCCGACCGTACCAGGAATCTTCTTTGTTTGTCAATTGATGTTTACCAAAATAATCCAGAATTTTTTTTGCCGTCTGAAATTGACCAGTGATGAGCAAGGTGCCGGTCATGGAGATAAAAGTGTTTCGACCGAGATACCCGGATTCAACAGGGAAACCTGCCTCGATCCCGGTCCGAACAATTTCTGTTGTCAGGGCATCAAGAGAAAGTTGTGACCACTTAATCGCATCCGTTATTTCTGGAATGTTGGTGTAGGTTTTGTTTAGCTGGAGAATACGGGACATACGATTCAGTCGTCTCAATTTATAATCAGAATAACCTTGTACTAATCTGTCCAGCAATTCAATCAAAGTTTCTTTATTACTTTCTTTTGCAGCCACAACGATGACCCGGTTTGCGTTTTCAGTGAAATAATTAAATCCTAGCCAACTCTCAGAGTAAATTAGTGAATCATTGCTTTCCCTATGGGGAGGGATAATTAAGCGGGTTCTGTTTGCTGATAAAAGTTCCTGTTTTTTTATCCCGAATTGTCCTGAAACAGGTATAAAACTCAGTTCAGACAATCCACTCTCAGATTCAAATTCCCAGATGATTGCATTAATTGAATCAAGCAGTGTAAATGTTTCCATTAATCCAGATGCATATACTCTGCTAAATGAATAGGGATAATAGCTAAAGCGATAGACAGAATCCCGGCTGATAATTTTTGATCCGTAATTTAATTGGTAATCTATCAGGTATTGAATACCATCTATATACCACCCTTCCCATTTCTCCTTATTGGTCCGGTGTGAGTTACCAGTAAAGAAACCGGAATTTTTATTGGTGAAGATAAATTGCTTGTTTTCATCTTCGTTAAAATGAAGAACGGGAAAAGAGCTTGTCGAATTATTTTGACAAGCAAACAAAATTAAAAAAACAAGAATGATAAGAAAAAGTGTGTATATCCTGGTCAAATCCTTCTCCATAATTAACAACATTGTCCTGCTAGGCGGGACTCAGCATGACAAATATATCATTTTTATTGTGAACTTAATAATCAATTTATACTAAATATGTTCAACAAATCCTCATATTTACCGAGAATGAATAAGAGATATAAGCAATAATACCGGTGCTCCGATTTGGAAACACAATACTTATGGTTTATATTTGGCACTCACCTGTCTCAATCGGGAAGGTATTCCGAACATAATCAAACCGGTTATGGAATTCAAGAATATTATTAATTCAATTATCATTCTGAGGTTTCATTAGTGGGGAAGTGCTCATGGAAAAACCACAGTATATAAACAGTATAGAACAAATACCTGAACTTTCTGAATCTGAGCGTACGGAGCTAAAAAAAGTTACCGATAAATTCATGTTTCGTACCAACAGTTATTATCAGAAGCTTATTAATTGGGATGAGCCCGACGATCCGATCCGCAGGATTGTGATTCCTGATACAGCAGAACTGTCCGCCTGGGGGCGTCTGGACGCTTCTGATGAAAGTGGCTTTGTCAAAGCGCCGGGTCTCGAGCATAAGTATGAGTATACAGCACTTATTCTTGTCAATGATGTTTGCGGTGGTTATTGTCGATTCTGTTTCCGTAAACGAATTTTTATGAATGAAAACGATGAAATTGCCCGGGATGTTAGTGAGGCTCTTAATTATATCCAAAAGCACAAAGAGATCAATAATGTTCTCTTAACCGGGGGCGACCCGCTTAGATTGTCTTCAGGCAAACTAGAGAATGTTATCAAACCTTTACGTGAAATCGATCATATTCAGATTATTCGAATCGGGACAAAGATTCCTGCGTTTAATCCCCACAGGATTCTCAATGATCCTTCTCTTTTAGAATTATTCAGAAACTATAGTACCGATACTAAAAAAATATACATTATGGCTCATTTTAACCATCCAAGGGAACTTACGCCTGAATCGCTTAAGGCGATGAGACTGCTTCAGTCATTCGGGGCTGTGACTGTGAATCAAACGCCATTGATCAGGGGCGTTAATGATGATCCTGAAGTGCTGGCAAAATTATTTAACCAGCTTTCCTATGCAGGCATTCCTCCCTATTATCTGTTTATCTGCCGGCCAACTTTAGGTAACAAGACCTATGCTATTCCTATCGAGGAGGCTTTTGAGATCTTTGAAAAAGCGCGAATGAAATGTTCAGGTCTTGCAAAGAGAGCCAGGTTGGTCATGTCCCATAGCACGGGTAAAATAGAAATGGTAGGCAAAACCGATTACCGCGTTTATATGCGCTATCATCGTGCTGCCAATCCTCAGGAAAAAGCACGTTTTATGGTATTTAAAAGTAATCCCGATGCCTACTGGTTTGATGATTATGACGAAATTATAAGAGACTATGCTATAAAGAATCCTTATAGAGTCAGCGGGCCGGAATAATACCTTTCGTTTTTATCTCATGTATATGATTATCAGAAAGCTAAATCTCACCCATTATATCTTTCTTGGTCTGATTGCCGGTGCCTTCGCAGGATGGTTGATAGGATTGCCAATACTGCCTTACGCTGAATTCTTTGCCGATATCTTCCTGCGATTGTTGCGTATGGCTATCATGCCGTTAATTATTACCTCGATCATTTCCGGAGTTGTTAGTGTAGGAGATGCAGCGGGTCTGGGCCGGTTAAGCAGGAAAACATTTGGGTATTATATCCTGAGCAGTTTTCTTGCTATTATGACGGGATTGATACTGGTCAATATATTTCAACCAGGAATCGGGGCAGAGATTGGTCTTGAGGAAAGGCCGCAGCAAGTTGGTGCGGCTAATCAAAGTATCAGCGATTTATTTTTAAATATAATTCCGGAAAATCCATTCACAGCCATGGCCGCAGGGGATGTATTACCGGTCATATTCTTTTGCATACTTTTTGGATATTTTATAACACGGCTAGCTGACAAACCAAAGCGGGAGCTGTCTACCTTTTTTCAGGCGGCATTCGAAACGATGATGAAGGTTACTCATTTTGTGGTCTGGGCCGCTCCACTTGGCGTCTTTGGTATTATGGCCAGAATTGTTGCTAAAACCGGGTTTTCCGCCTTTAACTCGTTAGGTATCTATTTTCTAATTGTGCTTTTTGGATTATTTATACATGCTGCGATAAATCTTCCCGTACTCTTAAGAATATTAGCCGGTGTTAAGCCATTACAGCATTATAAAGGCATGCCGGCTGCCCTGCTCACCGCTTTTTCCACATGTTCATCAATGGTAACATTGCCATTGACAATGGAGGCTGTAACAGGGAATTCTCAGGTGTCCGGAAAAGTAGCCAGTTTTACGCTGCCCATAGGGGCTACCGTCAATATGGATGGAACAGCATTGTATGAATGTGTTGCTACTATTTTTATCGCTCAGGTTTATGGGATTGAATTATCGGCGGGATCACAGATGATTGTTGTGATAACGGCGTTACTTGCATCGATCGGAGCAGCCAGTGTACCCATGAGTGGCCTGGTGATGATGTCTATTATTCTCAATGCTGTTGGTTTACCGCTTGAAGGGGTGGCAATAATTCTGGCGGTGGACAGGGTACTGGATATGTTTCGCACCACAATAAATGTGCTAAGCGATAGTGTCGGAGCAGTGGTTGTGGCCCGGCTGGAAGGGGAGGAACTTCCCAATCTATCAGCCCGGTAGTCCTTACGGGACACCTGGTAAGGTGCACCAAAAGACAAAACTCACAAATTGTCTATAGTCTGACACATGCTATTTCAGCCAAGAATCAAAATTATATATGAGATTAAATTGACAGTCAGAATTTTATATATTAAATTTATACGCTAAACCTTGAATAAATCTGGAGGAATTCATGGCCATAAAAACATTGGATCTAAAGGATCTGGAACGTAATTCTGACAATGTTTATGAAGCATGTCTGGTAATTGCCAAACGTGCCAGGGAAATTAACACCGGCCGGATTGCCGAAAGAAAAGAAAAGGAAATCCTGGAAGAATCTGGTTATGATCAGGAATTGGATATATATGATAGGGAATTTATGGAAGGTATCGAACATGAACGAGAAATAAATCCGACGGTAATTGCCCAGAAAGAATTACTTGACGGAAAATTGAAGTGCAAATATTTAGAAGAAGAAGCGATTAAAATCAATGAAGAGCCCTCTGAATGAGGGCTTTTTTTTTGCCCATTCTCTCTTTCTCCTCATTTTAAGTCTGATATAAACGCGCCGGTATATAAATTTTTTCAAAAACTTCATTAGTTACATTACCACTACAAATATTTCTCCTGTATAAATCCGATGACCTTAGAAATTTTTTTCTTTAATCTTTGATCATTAAATTTTAATCTTGGCTAATCAAACTTACGGATATTGCTATGTATAAACTTTTTCATAATGGAAATATTCACACCCTTGATGATCAGCTTCCCCTGACAGATTCTTTGTTGATTCTGGATGATCGAATCATATATAACGGACCAGAAAAGGGGATAAATTTACCGGATCAGCAGTTGAAGAAAATAGATCTACAGGGCAGGCACATTTATCCCGGGTTTATCGACTGCCATACACATGTCGCTTCGGTAGCATTAGATAAAAAGAATCTGCGTCTCGATGAATGTCGTTCTTTAAAATCCGCACTTCAGGCGATTGAAAAATTCGCTGAAAAACATCCTAAGGGATCCTGGTTATTGGGCGGCGGATGGAATTCCAATCTGTGGGAGGATAGTTCACCACATAAAAAATACCTGGATAAAATTGCCCCTGAACATCCCGTTGCATTGTATAACAAGGATGGACATGGGCAGTGGTTGAATTCCAGGGCGATGGAAAATTGTGGTTTTAAAACGGTTTCGGATACTCCCACCGGGGGCAAACTGGCTTGTGACGACGATGATGAATTAAGTGGATTGGTGTATGAAAAAGCCTGTGATATTGTAAACCGGCAGGTCGGGAAAATTACGGGTGAACTGTTAAATCTATGTATGGATTTACTTCTTCCGGAATTGTTTGCCTATGGAATAACCAGTGTTCATAGTTGTGAAAGTGTGGAAATCTGGAGATTGTTTCAGGAAACAGAACAAAGAGGGGATCTGAAAATTCGCATCTGTATGCATCCGCCCATAGAATATGCTGAGGAATTTATCCGGGCCGGTCTTTGTTCCGGATATGGAAATAAATGGCTTCGTCTTGGGGGGCTCAAATATTTTATAGATGGATCTCTCGGTTCACAAACTGCTGAAATGTTCGAGAATTTCCAGGAAACAGATCTATCCGGTGTCGAGGTGATGAGCGAACCGGAATTGATGGAAAAACTCATCTTTACAACACAAAATGGCTTAAGCGCAACAATCCATGCCATCGGTGATAAGGCAAATTATAAGGCGCTTAATGCTCTGGAAAAGGTACGGATGATATCTTTGGAAAAGGGTCTTCGCAATCGAATTGAACATGCGCAGATTCTCAGAGAAGAAGATATTGCCCGATTTGCAGCCTTAAATATTACAGCCTCTATGCAACCTCTGCATATTTCTGACGATGTGAGGATTGCTGATAAATTCTTGGGAAACCGCACGAAAACAACATATCCGGTAAAAAGTCTTCTCCAGGCAGGATGCCGGGTAGTTTTTGGCTCGGATATGCCGATAGCAGACCCCAATCCGATAAAGGGAATCAGAGCAGCGGTAGGCCGGCGCTATCTACTGGATGAGAGTGAACCGCGTTGGCATCCTGAGCAATGTATTACGGCAGAGAAAGCCCTGCATGCCTATACCAGAGAAGCGGCCCATGCATCTTATGAAGAAGCATTAAAGGGTACTTTAACTCCTGGTAAACTGGCCGATTTTATTGCTCTGCCTTTGGATCTCGAAGCAGGGGATGAAAATTCTCTGGCAGGAGTTAAAGTTAACATGACAGTACTTGGCGGAGAGATCGTTTATCAGGAGTAAAAAAATCAGGAATCGTTTCGAATTAGGGATATAAAGTGATCACTAAAAGCCTTTCCTGTTTCTTTCTTTATAGCCTCAATGTCCTTTAAAGTATAGATGTTTATTATTCTGCCTTCATTCATGATGATTATTTCCTGACACCATTTTTCCATTAATTCCAGCACATGAGAAGAAAGCAGTATTGTTCTACCACTATCAGCAAGATTCTGTAACATTTTTCTTGCATTAAATAGCGAGACAGGATCAAAGCCATTCAGTGCTTCATCAAGTATGAGGTTTTGAGGATCGGCAACCAGTGCTGCCGCAAATGAAATTTTTTGACGCATGCCATGAGAATAGCGATTGATGAGGTCATCAATCACTTTTTCCAGCGAAAACCCGATAATTATATCATTGATTTGTTGAGAATCATAAACTTTTTTAATTTCGGATATCATCTGTAAATATTCACGGCCGGTCAGATATGGAAATAAATCCGGATCTTCCGGCGCATACCCTATCAGAGATTTTATTTTTTGCCGGTCCTTGCGAAGAGAATAATTATCATATTGAATTTCACCGTCATACGCAGAAATTAAACCCACGAGGCATTTTATCAGGGAGCTTTTTCCTGCGCCGTTCGGTCCAACAAGTCCATATATAATCCCGGGCCTGAGTTCGAGGGACAGATTATCAACAGCCAGTACCTTTGGATAACGAATTGTCAGATTATCGATTTTTAGCATGCCGTCCTCAATTTTTAAACTGACGATAACTTTTAATATTCAGATAGATTAAAATGCCGACCGTTATCAACGGTCCTACCAAATAAAAATTCAGATTCATAACAATGGTGAATATAATCATCAGATGATAGGCATAACCGGCAAAACGGGGATTGTCATAAAAAAGGGTGCGCATCAGGATCATCAGATAAAGGATAAAAACAGAGTAGGTGAAAACCATTCCCAGGAAAATAAGAATATTAAGCAGGGGTAAACCGTGTATTGTCAGAAAAATGGACAGAACCAGGATAATAATTAAAATATATAAAAATTCACTTATAAATTTTGCAAAAATAACCTGATAAAACCGAAGTGGCAGGACTTTATAAAAATAGTGAGGTTCTTTTCCTGCATATTTTTCGTTGAACTGGTGAGAATAATGTTCCCAGATCAAAAAAAAGGATATAACAGAAAGGGCGGGAATAAAGTGCTCTGAGAAGAACACTTCAATTATAAGCAGGGCAGAAATATAAATCAGTAAACTAAGGATTTTAAGCCGCATATAATGTTTGTTTCGGAATTGTGATAGGAACTCTTTTATGAACAAAGGTCTGATAGATTCTGGTCTAATATTGGATAAGCTTGAGTATTGGATAACTGTTAATTTTTTAGCAGACCGGTCCAATGCCGGACGCATTCTGCCGATTATCTGATCCCAGGTATGCCAATGGGACCGCCACGCACTTCCCAGGATGAACAAAGCAAGCAACATCATCACGATATCGCCATAGACAGCAATCTCTGTGTTCCAGTATAAGTAAAAATATAGAACGAAATATCCTGAACATAATAAAAAATATTTAAAGAGTATAAGGGATCTCTTTTCCGATTTAATGGACAGAATATGAATAATAATAAGTGAATAAATGGAAAAAGCGATGAATATACTGAAACCGTAGAGCATAGGAAAAATCCCGGTGGAGATACTGAGAGCGGTGAAAGCCGGTACAGCAAGAAATATTAAAATCAATTCATATTTTAAATAATACAGTATCAGGGAGGTTAAGGCCTGAGATCCGGATAATGGTTGGGCTCCAAGGATTTTTAAACCCTTTTGCTTCGGTATCAGGCTAAAGTAGATAAATGGCGTTGAAAACAGGGCCAGGATAAGAAGAGCATGTACAACAAAACCGTTAAGTCCCCAGGTCGTAATATCAGGTTTGTCCAATAATTGATTAAAATAATAAATAAGTTTATCAGTAAAAATGGTATAAAATATGATAAGAAGTATGGCTATTTCAATCTGAATCCTTAATCCTAACTGACGCCAGAAGTTATATAGCTGGAAAAAATGATATTTAAGAATTAGGTTCATATTAAGGCATGTAAATTAATTGTCAGGGTTGACGCACATGTTCCTTAACTCAGAAACGAGTTCTTTAATCTCTTTTTAAAAGAGCCAATTAGTCTGCTCAATTACGCAACCGGGAAAGATAGGATAAAATATTTTGATACCTATCATTCAGGGATGAATCGCCGGCGGTCCGAATTTCCAAATTATAGATTTTATCAAATTTACCCCGGCTGGCGTGCAGTCTTAATGGAGCTTCCGTGAGTGCACCCAGATAGGCACATACCCGGTCCTGATGGCCGTTAAGATCCATCACAAGATCAAAATTACCGCTCTGAATATTTGCCAGATACTGGTGATTAGGAACACCAAGCCAATTGGTGTCACTCTTACGCAAGGTTGTCAGGTCGAGAGTGGAAATTTTTACTCTTCCAAGAGCTGACTGAAGGTTTTTAATAAACTTTCGGGAATTTATTTCATCTGAGCGGTCTATTGGCAAAATGATCAAAATCTTTTTTATTTTTCTGATGACGTCAAGGAAGTCTGTTTCGTTTCCTTTTTCTTTCATAAAATAAAGACGCGCATCGAGTAATCTCTCTAAAAAATAGTTTTTAATAAAATTTTGTGATCTGATTTCCATGTACTATTTTTTCCGTTTTTTATTTTTTCGTTTTGGCCAAAGATACTCAAGCCGCTCTTTTAAAATATTTTCCCTTCCCAATTGTGTCGGTTCATAATATACTTTATCCTTGAGTTTTTCTGGTAAATACGTATCTATGACAAAATGTTCCGGGAAATCATGAGGATATTGATAATTTTTTCCGTATTTCATCTCTTTCATTAATTGTGTAGGTGCATTGCGGATATGCAATGGAACAGAAAGGGATGGATTGGCTTTTACATCTTCACCTGCCCGGTTTATCGCCAGATAGGCGGCATTACTTTTCGGGCAGGAAGCGAGATAAGTGCTTACCTGGGAAAGAACAATTCGTGCCTCTGGCATCCCGATGGCATGTACAGCCTGTAATCCGGCAGTTGCAAGAGAGAGCGCATAAGGTTCGGCATTTCCGATATCTTCGGAAGCCAGGATGATCAATCGCCTGGCAATGAAGACCGGATCTTCTCCACCATCCAGCATGCGCGCCAGATAATAAACGGCCGCATCAGGATCACTACCCCGGACACTTTTAATAAAGGCAGAGATAAAATCATAATGGTAGTCACCCTGTTTATCATAAAGCAGGACATTATGACGGGCGGTTTCGGTGATTAGTTTAGCGTCGAGCTTGATTGGGCTGCCGTCATCCTCAATTTGTGCAATACAACTCTCTAATAAATTTAACATTCGCCGGGCATCGCCTGATCCATAATGAATTAATACTTCGATTCCAGGAATGTCGATCTTTTGTTTAGAGAGAATCGGGTCGTTGTTTAAGGCCTGCAAAACTATTTTTTTTAAGGACGTTTCAGTAAGAGGCTCGAGTTTTATCACCTGACATCTTGAAAGCAGGGGCGCTATCACTTCAAAAGATGGATTCTCGGTGGTTGCTCCAATCAGTTTGATTGTGCCATCTTCTACAGCATGGAGCAGTCCGTCCTGCTGAGCTTTATTGTAACGGTGAATTTCATCAATAAAAAGTAAATGATTTTTTTGCTGTTGCCTGATTTCTATTCGAGATCTGTCTATGACAGATTTTAGATCTTTTTTACCGGAAGTGACCGCAGACAACATGGAAAAAGGAAGGTCACTTTCCCTGGCAATCACTTTTGCCAGAGTCGTTTTTCCCACACCCGGCGGTCCCCATAATATAAGAGATGGAATATTACCTGATTCAATCTGGCGGCGGAGGGGCGATCTTTTTCCAAAATATGTCTCATGACCAATCACAGCATCAAAAATGAAAGGACGACATCTCTCAGCAAGTGGGATACGCGAAACATCTTTCTCTCCGCTATTGTGTAAAAAAAGATCCGCGGTTTTTTGCATAGGTTGGTATGAAATTAATTATGGGTCAATTCTTATATCAATTGAATTTACTCTATAAAGCCTAATGAATCAAACAGTGGTCGAAAGGACTCCGAAGAGTATAACTTTATTAATTTTTATGATTATCTATTCGATAGCGATCTTCCAGAGGGCAAAATAGGTGGTGTTTACAACGCTGGTTGAGATTAAAAGCCGGTTTTTTCCCCGGCGGAGCAAATTGTTCACCCGGAATCTTTCAAATTTTATCTCGCCAGCCTCTTCGATGGAATATTTTGGGGTATAATCTTCCTGAATACTGCGGTTATTGATCGAAATATTTATTTCACTGATGCTGGTGAACTGCAGGGGGTATTTTTCATCCGTGCGGTAACCCCAAATTTTGAGCCACATATTATTCTTTAAATTGATTGATTTGGGTAGATCAAAAGTAAATACAATGGCGTCATTGAGAGGAGGATTACGATAAGCAAAGGCATAACCCAGTACCCAAACCTGTTCATTAATAGGTTCAAGTTTAAGAATTTCCGGAGCATTGCTGGGATCAGAGTGAAAATTTCTATCTTCATCCAGATAACCAATCTGGATACTGCCCATGTTATTTTTAGGCCGAATCCCTTGCGGACTGAATGCAATGTTAAAAACCGGTACATAAGTAAAAATATAATTGGTTGGGAAGTTCTCTCCAATCTCTATTGCACGGGACTCGGGTGTCTGAAAAAAGTCGATCCGTCCAAAACGGATCTGGTATTTTCCAGGTGCCAGTTGACCCTTCCATTCTCCAGTTCCAATATGATTCCCATCCAATAAAATTTGTCCATTCACAGGTGTGGTTTTTAATGATATGGTAATATCTGATTTTCTCAAGGTAAATTGCAGACGATGATGGGAGTTTATCTCAGTTAAACGGACCAGTCTTTCAGGAGGCTCCACCACATACCCATCTTTTTGAACGGTTACAATATGTTTTCCAAAAGGAACCTTATGAAAAATGTAGTCCGTGCGATGACCGGAGTCCTGTCCGTCAATAATAATCCGGGCGTCTGCAATATTTGAGGTAATCTCTAGCAGTCCAATGTTATCGCCATCTTTTCTTGATTGGGTTGTGGATCGTGAAACAAAATCAAAACTAATATTGACAGAATCACCTGCGCTGAGAGTAAGATCAACATAAGGAGGTGTCGCCACATATTTATCTTTTTTAAGGGCAATTCGATGTTTTCCAGGGGGTAAATACAAAGACTTATTGTTTTTTAAAGTACCATAAAAGCTGTTCTCCACAAAAACCTTGGCATCCTGATGTATAGCGTTTATCCTGACCAGAGCCTGCTCATTTCTTTTGACCCGAACCAGGATGAAAGCGATTTTTGTCATATCCTGGCTACTGATGTCAATATCAACAAATGCCGGTGATGATTCAAAACCGTCTTTTTGATAGGTGATCCGGTATTTACCAGTTAATAATTTAATAGGCGTGTTAAGAGAGGTGCCAAGCCTTAATTTTTCATTGATATACAGATTACCCTGCCGCTCATTAGCAAATACCAGAAGGTGACCCCGTTGTGGCGGATTGAACAAATCGGGTTTAAAGAAATAGATAATGGCAGCAAGAACCAGGATGGTTAGAAATACCCATTTTGATCCCTGAAGGATCCTTCTGAATCTCGAATAGACTTCTTCGGTGAATTCATCCTGATTTTCTCGTTCCTCTTTGGTCATCCATCGGGTTTCTCCCAGATGATTCTCATATGATTTATACTCCGGATGTGAACGGTAATAGGAATCGTCATGACCCTCACGTTGCCTTTCTACCCCCTTCATCTGACGCCGCCTGTTTGTTTCTTCCCTCAGATTCATCTCTTCCTTAAGACGTGATTCGATCTCCTCAGAAATCGTTTCGCGTAAATAAGAAATGTAGTGATTCACTTCCGGGGAATTGGGCACACGGATTCTTCTTCTGAATAATGCAGAAATTTTATCAAAGAAACTTTCTTCATATGGATAAAATTCATGCTGCTTGCTGACTTCGTTCCAGGTTAGATATTTTGTCTGATGCAGATGATTAGCACAGTGGATAAAAACTTTGTGTTTGGAAAACAACTCTCCCTCGATCTTACTATGGAGATAGGATCGTAACCCATAAGGGAGATTCTTTCCGGGATTGGTATCGGAATGATCTTTTTGTCCAGATGATGGTTGTTGATCTTTATTTTGCGTCATGTTTTTTACTACAATTACCAGGTATAAATTAATTCAATATTTAAAGTTTCGGATTAATGGGTCTTTACGGGAATGAAAAGTTTCCTCATCACGATTATCCTTCAATAAGTTTTTGATAATTATCGGATAACTTAGATAAACTCTCCTGAATTTTCGATAATTTTTCTTTTTCAGTCATGACGACTGATTCAGGCGCCTTTTTAACAAAGTTCTCATTGGCCAATTTACCCACAATACTTTTTTCCAGTCCCTGCAGACGGTTAATTTCTTTTTCTAACCGCGCTTTTTCTTTATCAAGATCGATCAGGTCTGCAAGAGGGATAAATAGTTCAATACCCTGTACAACCGCGGTAACTACAGCCGTTTTTTCCAGCTCTGCTGAATATTCAATAATAGATTCAGTTTTGGCCAGACTTGTAAAATAATCTTCGTCCCGCATAACCATCTGTAATGTCTTCTCATCGGTACGTATATACAGCGGGGCACTTTTTCCCGGGGGAACATTCATTTCAGCGCGAATGTTCCTGATGGCACCAATAAGTTCCTGAATCCGGATCATTTCTTTTTCTGAAGTCTCATCTAAGAATTCGATTTTTGATTCCGGCCAGGAAGATATGACAATACTACCCTCACCATCTGATCTGAATCGCTGCCAGACTTCTTCGCTGATGAATGGTATATAGGGATGAAAAATACCCATTGTTTCCTTCATTATATAAGAAGCGATACTCAGGGCGGTCTGTCGCTTATCTTCGTTATTTTCGTCATACAGGCGTTTCTTTATCAATTCGAGATACCAGTCACAGTAATCATGCCAGAAAAACTGATAGATTGTATTTAGTGACTCGTTTAGCCGGAATCGATTCAGATTCGCTTCGGTCTGTTCAATCACTTTTTGAAAACTGCTCAGGATCCAGCGGTCGGATAACTCAAAATGCTCCTGATATTTTTCAAAGTCCGTTTCTGCTTTATCAGCGAGATGCATTGAAAGAAAGCGGTAAGCATTCCATATTTTATTCGAAAAATTGCGACCCATCTCAAAATTTTTTGTGGATAGATTGATGTCCTGACCTTCTGAACTGAGCATGATCAGAGTAAATCGCACGGCATCTGCACTGAATTGTTTCACCATTTCCAGGGGATCAATGCCATTGCCGAGAGATTTACTCATTTTTCTGCCATGTTCGTCACGGATTATACCATTCAACAAAACATTCCTAAAAGGAACTTCACCCATAAATTCCAGACCGGCCATGATCATCCGTGCCACCCAGAAAAAAATAATATCCGGTCCGGTAACCAGAAGATCAGTTGGGTAAAAATATTTAAGATCTTCGCTTTCTTCCGGCCAGCCTTGAGTCGAAAAAGGCCATAACCATGACGAAAACCAGGTATCCAGAACATCTTCATCCTGACGGATATTTATACTATTACACCTGGTACATTTTTGCGGATCTTCGCGCAATACCATCATCTCGCCACAGTCATCACAATAATAGACGGGAATGCGATGTCCCCACCATAACTGTCTGGAAATACACCAGTCGCGTACGTTTTCCATCCAGTGCTCATAGGTGCGGTACCAGCGGTCATGGGGATATAATTTAACTCTCCCGTCCTTTACAACCTGCAATGCGGGTTTGGCAAGCGGTTCAACCCTCACGAACCATTGCTCAGAAAGATAGGGTTCAACCAGGGTATTGCAGCGATGACAATGTCCTACATTATGATGATGGGTGGTTACTTTTTCTAATAAACCCAGTTTTTCCATTTTCTGAATAACCTGGTTTCGGGCAACAAATCGATCCAGGCCGGCAAATTGTCCGGCATTTTCATTAAGGATTCCATCTGGATTTAGAACATTGATTTGTTCCAGATTGTGGCGGAGTCCAATCAGAAAATCATTGGGATCGTGTGCCGGGGTTACTTTTACTGCACCGGTCCCGAATCCCGGATCAACAAACTCATCTGCCACGACGGGAATCTCACGGTTCATCAGAGGCAGTACCAGGGTTTTACCAATCAGGCTTTTATAGCGATCATCATTAGGATTGACCGCAACAGCGGTATCACCAAGCATTGTCTCCGGACGGGTGGTAGCAACGACTATGGCACCCTGACGATCCTTGTAGGGATACATAAAATACCACAGATGACCCGCAGACTCCTTGTGTTCAACTTCTTCGTCAGAAAGAGCGGTAGAACAGCGGGGGCACCAGTTAATAATATATTTGCCTTTGTAAATCAGGTCTTTCTCATATAAGCGTACAAATACCTCTCTGACAGCCTTAGACAAACTTTCATCCATGGTAAACCGTTCCCGTGACCAGTCACAGGAGCATCCCAGCTTTTTTAGTTGATGGATGATGGTTGAGCCGTATTTTTCACGCCATTCCCATACTTTTTCTACAAACTTTTCCCTTCCCAGATCATGGCGGGAGATATTTTCTTTAGCAAGATTTCTTTCCACCACATTCTGGGTTGCAATACCGGCATGATCAGTGCCCGGCTGCCAGAGGGTTTCATAGCCCTTTTTGCGCATGTAGCGGATATAGATATCCTGAATCGTATTATTAAATGCATGTCCGGCATGAAGAATATCTGTAACATTTGGTGGCGGTATTACGATAACATAAGGTTTTTTATCATTGTTAGGAGTGGATGAAAAATATTTTTTCCCCTGCCAAAAATCATACCATTTATCCTCTACTTTTTTGGGGTCATAAATTTTATCGATCTGCGTTTGGCTCATTCAATCTCCGTCCTATATATTCAATTAACCATCTGAGAGGTCTGAACATCTATTCAAAAAACTTCATAATTGATATTCATATATAAACAATTAATTTACTATTATTAAGCATATTTTTCTAATTTAATTTTTATGTGATAAAAGCATTTTTATTGTATTGGTGATATCATTTTAAAACACAAAGTTCACTAAGAAGGCACAAAGTTCCCTAAGTCTTTTATAATCTTTTTTCTTCATGTACTTAGTGTGTTTCCTTTGAGTTCTTTGTGTTTAAAAAGAAGTGGGTCGGTATGCTATATGTGCGGTTCTTCGATGAAGTTGTCCAGTAATTCTTCAATAAAAAACTGGGTTTCGGTTAGAAAACGTTCTGAGACGCAACCGCGTTTAGGACATTGGTTGCAGGCAATTTGTAAATCACAGTTAATTTTTTTCTTATGGTTTTCTTCGAATGTTTCTATAATTTCAACAAAGTCACTTTGAATATTTTCATGTTGTTCAATCTCCCGGGCGAGTATAGAAAATTTGATCTTGATCATCTCATTCAGATGTTTGATCCGGCCCAGAAACTGTCCGAGTGCGCTCTGCCAGATTTTTCTGGCTTTTTCAAGTAATTCAGGATCGATATCTTTAATAACTCCCGGTCGCAATCCTTCTTTTCCAATATTTTTAAGATCAAATATTTGTTCAATGATATCCTGAATATGAGACAGGTCTTTTAATCCGGCCGGGGTGGTGTTGGCATTGATCTCATAGATCTGCAATTCAACCGCTTTTTTAATTTCAGCAAAAGCTGGAATAGCCAGTTCGATTTTTTCATTTGTTGTTTCATCCAGTTTCGGCACCAGATTTTCCATCGTGCGTTCGGCTTGTTCGAGCGATTTGATTGAAATATTATATTCATTAATTTGGGTAAAACCCAGTGATTGAAAGATGATGTCAAAATAAGCGTTGATCGTTTGTTCCATCTCCTTCATTCTTGTCCATAAGCGTTCGCTTTCATCATGATACGTCGCCTCTACCCTTTTATTAACCTCCTCCCGGGGATGTTCACTCAGAATATCAAGAATAGATTTAAAAACATGCTGAGGTGTTGAGTTATCGCTAACCAGGGCGAAGATGTCATCCAGACTCAAAATGTTATCAGCTATATCCCGGATTTCCTCATTGCTATCACAATGGCAATTGGCCAGCAGCATGACATGTTGGAAATTTGTTAAATCTTCCTGACACCGGTCCAACAAAGATAACCGCTGCCGGTTTATTATCTCTACAAAGTATTCTGTAAGGGTATTATTCTGAAATTCAGGATCCGGAGGACGATTAATACTCAGGCTGGATATGGCTAGATGACGCAGGTCTTCCCGTTTACCAATCAAATTCAACAACTCGGACAGAATTATAAATTGTTGAAGTATTATATCCCGGGAGACATTTTTTATCGTTAAGGCAACCAGATCTATGAGTAATGCCGGATCAAGATCAACCAGTATATTATGGACAGCTTTTCGAATAACCTTGTCGTTGTCGGCAAGTTTTTGTATCATTGAGAACTGATAATCGGGTTCAAGTAATTTTTTTCGGGATTTTAACAGTTCCGAAACTTTTATGATACGCTGCTTTTTCTCCTGCAGGGCTTTTTGTGCTTCCTTAAGAATCTGCTGATCCTTCTGACCCCGCCCGCGATTTTCCAGCAATTTGATATAAGTGTTGAGCATCAATGTGGAAACTGAAGCATTGCGAAGAACTTCACCAATCACGTCCAGATCGTCTTCAAAGATCAACAAAACTAAAATAATCCGAAAGATTTCCTGACGAGCGAATTCTTTTCGTTCCTTTTTACCAAATCCCAGAACATCCTGAAGTTCGCCAACCAGGACCCAAAAATCATTTTTTAAGGCTGCCTCGACAACCTTATAACTTTTATCCCGGGCAAGAGTATTGATAATGGAGGGAAAATGACATAAGGTAGCTATCTTAATTCTGTTTTCCTCTTTCCGGGCCTCGGGAAGATTCAAATAGAGATTTGTAGGAATAGGGGGGATGCGGCGGAAATAGCGCTCCATAACGACCTTAAAATAATCTGTTTCCGTCTGGAATGTAAAGGTACCTTTCCTAATCAAATCACTCTCCCTCTAGAGCCAGACTAAAGGCAGTCGTCAATTTCAAGATATCCCTGTTCGATTTAATCAGACGTTTTGTGAGCTCGACAGCGATATTTTTGTATATAATTGAACCGATATAACGATCCTCACTTAAAATTTTCAGCAGGTCCTGTTTTTGTATGCCGGCCAGTTTGCAGGGACGGAGGGCCTTAATTGATGCAGATCTTTCCGGATTCTCTAAAAACAGAGCCATCTCACCAAAAAAGCCATGCTGGTCTTCGTTCAGTCTGATCAATGCTTTTTCCTGAAGAGAGTCTTCACTGACCAGAGGTGACAGAAACAGGCTTTTTGAGATTTCGACCTCACCCTTTAGTAAAATAAACATACTGTCACCATGATTGCCCTCCCGGGTTATCATCTCTCCTTTCTTAATCTCCGAGATGGTCATGATTTCCATGATTTTTTTTATATGTTTTTCTTCCAGGTCCTGAAACAGGGAGACAAGTTGAAAAAAAGCTAGATGCTCCCCGATGGATGGATGTACCATAACTAGTTATTCTCCCCTTTACTTATCACGATTAGAAAATCCTTTGAATCGATGGGTGTATCAGTAGCGGGATTGAGACGGACTTTTATCTTATTTTGTTCACTTAAACCGCGGCCGGCCTCTTCAAATTTTCTTCTGATAAATTGATCGAGATAGGAATAGTCATCACTGAGTAAATTACTGATATCCATCCCTTCATCTGCACGTCCCAAACCAAGAGGAAGTACATTCCGGTCGGATTTGATATCCCGGATCAGCTCACCATAGGTTTTTCCGTCAAACGAAGCAGGTATTTCCTGTCGGGTAAGATTATAGGCTCCCTCTTCGGAGAAAAGTTGGTGAACTGTCTGTGGGATACCTGGTGTAAGGATGTGAGAAGCCATGAGATAGCCTGCATAAGCGTCACTGACCAAGACTTCATCTGCTTTGGCTTTGCGAATATGGGACAAATTCTTCCGGTTAATAATATATGCGAATACTTTGATTTTAGGGTTGATTGATTTGATTGTTAGTGTGGAAAGAATAGTCATTTCATCACTATGGGCGGTAAGTCCCACACTACTGTCAGGTAAAATTACCACCGCATCAGCTTCCCGTATATTTGCCCGGTTTAATACAGCTTCTTTTGAATAATCACCTCTTACAAATTTTATTTTAAGGGCTGAGAAACGTTGAAGGACCTCGGCTACGATCTCCTCGTTTAGCTGATTTATCAATACAATAGATCCGATATGTTTTTTCTTTTTTTTCAGCAGGGTGAGAATCTGCTCGGCACTGAAATTCCAGCCACAGATCAGCAGATGGTTTTTAAGCTTTATGTTCTCCAAACCTTTCCCCTCTTTTAATTTTTTTGCAATAAATACAGATGAAATTGTGGCGGTGAATAATGACAATAGGGCGACACCCCAAAACATGATGACAATACCGATTAACTTGCCCCCTGGTGTTATAGGGACTTTATCGCCATAACCGACCGTTGTAATGGTAACCAGTATCCACCAGACAGCATCACTAAAAACAGTAAATTGTTTATTATGATCACCCTCAAAAATAAAGACGAGAAATGCCCCGATAAGGGCAAACAATATAATTCCGAAAATAACCCGCGACAATGTATGCCGGCTGATGTCATATAATAATTTTAGCATTTTTTTTAGAAAATTGTAATATCTTTTCAATGTATCAAAAACGAAAAACTATGTCAATAAAGCCTCATATAATTAACTTATCGTCTGTGTTGGTATAATCATTATCTATTTATTAAACATTTTAAAACTACATCATATAAATAGATATTTTTATAAAATATCATTAGTGTCTCAAAACTGAAACTGTAACAGCCTTATTGGCCGCACTCATAACCTTTCTTCCTTCGGAGCAATCTACATACGCCAGACATATTGCCAGAATAAAATTTCTTGACTTTAGATGTTATATAAGATAATTTGACTTGGATAATTCTAATACGTTAGAGATATAAGTCTATGAGAAACAATCTATTAGCGTTGTGTTTTGCCCTGGTATTTATTACAATGACACAAGCTAACACTGTGCACAAGATTGTTGTGGACGGCGTTATCAATCCTGTGGCAGCAGAGTACATAAAAGAGGCTATTGAAAGGGCAGAAGAAGCTCAGGTCGAACTATTGATCATCGAGATGGATACACCGGGTGGTTTGATGGTTTCGATGCATGAGATTGTCAAAGATATACTTGGTGCAGATGTCCCTATAGCGGTTTATGTTTCGCCCTCAGGATCAAGAGCCGGATCTGCCGGTGTCTTTATTACGGTCGCAGCGCATATCGCAGCTATGGCTCCCGGTACCAATATTGGATCGGCTCATCCGGTTAATATGGGGGGGGCGCAGGATACCTCGGCTGTTATGGAGGAAAAAATAGTCAATGATGCTGTCGCCCATATACGTTCTGTCTCTGAAAAACGAGGAAGGAATCCGGATTGGTCAGAAAAAGCTGTTCGGGAAAGTGCAAATATTGCGGAAAAGGAAGCATTGGAACTCAATGTAATTGATTTTATCGTTGCTACGGATGATAGTTTGCTAGCGTTGGTACATGGAATGAAAGTAGAGGTGCTGAGCGGGATACGGATTCTTGATACAAAAAATGCAAAAATTGTGACCTTTGAAATGAACTGGCGACAGCGTGCCCTGGATATCCTGAGCGATCCGAATATTCTCTATATCCTGTTTTTGATAGGTATAACAGGAATTTCTCTTGAATTATATAATCCTGGTTCCATATTACCGGGTGTGGTTGGTGGTATTTGTATTATTCTCTTTTTATATTCCGTTCAAACTATACCGATTAATATTGCCGGATTGTTGCTTATAATATTTTCTGCAATACTCTTTTTATTAGAGATAAAAATTACCAGTTATGGTCTTTTATCTATTGGTGGTGTAATTTCTTTAGTTTTGGGGTCCCTTATGCTCGTTGATAGCCCGCTTCCATTTTTACAAATCAGCTGGAAGCTTATACTTGCAGCGACAATTACCATTACGCTATTTTTCCTTTTTGCCATTGGATATGCTGTTAAAACCTTCAGGAAAAAACCAACAACCGGAAAAGAAGGTCTGATTGGAGAGGAAGGATTAACCCTGGAGGATTTGAAGCCGGACGGACAAATCGAAATTCATGGTGAGATTTGGAAGGCAACCAGTATTGAAAAAATCAGAAAGGGAAAACGAGTTGTTGTTGAAAGTGTTAATTCGGAACATTTAATGTTGAAGGTACGGCTGATAAAATAATTAGGTATAATTGGAAATTAGGAATTGGGAATTAAATTGTTGACTATATATGTTACTTATACTCTTAGACATTAATTTCTTATGCTATTGTAGCCAAAAACTTTGTTATTTCCGCCTTGCGGATCGCCTTGGGAGATTAGCAAAAATTTTACTGTCATCCTGGAAGGATCTTCCAAAGTGCAGATTCGATTTCGACAAGCAGGAAGATTCCTACGGAATGACAGAAGAGAAATTTCCATTTGATTGCAGCAATATGCTGCGGTATGAATAGATCAGGTTTAAAGTAATTGTACATTGTTTAATTAACTTAACCGGAGGATAATATGCCATTTTTTGTAAGTATTGCAGTCGTTGTTGTACTGTTGTTAGCATCTGCCATTCGAATACTAAGAGAGTATGAACGGGGTGTTGTTTTCCGCCTTGGACGTCTGGTTGGAGCAAAGGGTCCGGGACTAATTCTTCTTATTCCCTTCATCGACAAAATGGTTAAAACGAGTCTGCGGACAGTCGTAATGGATGTTCCTCCGCAGGATGTAATCACCAAGGATAATGTTTCTGTTCAGGTAAATGCTGTTATTTATTTCCGGGTAATCAATCCTGAGAAAGTAATCGTGGAAGTGGAAAATTACATCTTTGCGACCTCACAGTTAGCCCAAACCACCCTGAGGAGCATTGTTGGTCAGGTGGAGTTGGATGAAATGCTTAGTGAACGGGAAAAAATCAACCACGAACTGCAAAAAATAATTGATAAACAGTCAGATCCATGGGGAATTAAAGTATCATTAGTTGAAATTAAACATATTGATTTGCCAACGGAAATGAAAAGGGCGATGGCTAAACAGGCTGAAGCGGAACGCGAAAGGCGCGCAAAAATTATCAATGCTGAAGGTGAATTCCAGGCCTCTGAGAAATTGGCTAAAGCAGCGAGTATTATACAGGAGTATCCTGTGGCGATCCAATTGCGCTTTTTACAAACATTATCAGAAGTCGCCACTGAAAATAATTCAACAACTATTTTTCCGGTGCCTATTGATTTGTTTACACCGTTTATCAAAAACATGTCCAAGAAAGGCCAGGATTAGTTAATTTAATGAAATCTTTTATTTTATATTTATTTCTTTCTTTGTCAGTACTCTCTGCACAGAGTAATTTAAAAGTAGTACGGTTAAGCGAAGTGAGGGAAGCATGGCTTGCCGGGGATCATGAAAAAACACTCAAAATCTTACAACAACAGGAAGCTGCCGGTAATCTTGACGCTATTAGCATGTATAATATCGGCTACCTGTATTTTTTGAAGGATAATTACAATAAAGCACTGATGTATTTACAAACGGCGGTTATAAAAGAACCCTCATTTCCCTATTCCTATCTTCAGATTTCACGTATTTATAAAAAAATTGGAAATTTGTATGCTGCCCAGGATCATCTTGAACGGGGTCTTAATAAAGACAGCGATAATATTGACCTGCTCCTGGAAATGGCCGAGGTCTCTCTGGCTCTGAATGAAACAGATAATGCAGAAGAATTCTACCAGGATGTATTGGAGGATAATGATAATAATATAATGGCTATAGCTGGCCTTGCCTCCCTCTATCGTCAAAAAGGAAACCTGGATGAGGCCAACAGAATTCTGCGGGAAAATGTAAATGTCTACCCGGAGGCATCGATACTGCTTGAAAAAGCGAAAATAGCTGAAACCACCGGTGCTTACAAAGAGAGTAAACGTCTTCTTACTCAGATTATCACAGATTATCCTAATTCAAAAAACTGGCAGCATATCAGAGATACACTTTACACAAAGTATAATATAAGTGAAATTCCAATTGACACCACCAAACCGGACTATCGATATAAAATTGATCCGAATGAAGAGCTTGATTATAAGATTACCTATGGACCGATGACTTTAGGGTGGTTGAAAGTAAGAATTCAACAACCGGAAGAAATTGGGGGCAAGAAGGTTTATCCAATCATTTTTTATGTTGATACCAATCCCTCATATAGTTTTATCCTCTCGCTTCATCATATCTACGAATCTTATATCGACCCTGTTACTATGAATGCCTATAAAAGCCGTATGTACACACCGGATACTGATAATAGCCTGGTAAAGACCTATTACTATAATTATGACGAAAATATCTTTACGGCCTATATCGTTCATACCGACGGCCATTTTAGTTTATTAAAGAAAGATCTGCCCCGGAAAGTTCAGGATGGCACCTCCATGTTATATTTCGCCAGGGGTCTTGTTTCAATTAAACGCAGTGGTGTAACTACTGTAGTTATCGATGAAGAATTTAAGTATGGGTCGGTAGAATTTTTAAATGAGACTGAAACACTAGAAAGTGCCGGGAAAAATGTTGAGACTTTAAAAATCTTTGCCCGGGCTGAATTTAAGGGTGTAGCCGGAATGAATGGAGATGCCTGGGGATGGTTCTCATCTGATTTACAATCCGTACCGCTGAAGGGATCTATTGAAATTATTGTTGGTTCAATTACCGTAGAAGTGGATGCGGAAAAAACGGAGATCCCTAATTTCCATAGAGATGCCAATCAGTAACTAATCATAGTATTTTTTATAACTTTAGTAATCTTTGTGACTTAGTGGCAAGTTTTTATGCTATTGCTGCCAAAGACTTTGTTATTATTGCAAAGTTTTAGTGTCATTCCGAAGGAATCTTCCATCTTGAAGGTTAAATCCGACATGGCGGAAGATCCCGCCCATGCGGGGTGATATAGAAGAAGTAGCGACGCGATTAATCGCGTCGTTACAATAATCAAATTGTAAATACTTTTTGTTTTCATCCCGCACCTGCGGGATGCGGTATGAATAATATAGGTCAGACAATCATACAGGCTATGGTCAAAGAACGTTTAATATTTTGATTACAGGACGTAAAATGATTCAAGCAATTAGAAAGTCAGTTTTAAATACCATCCTGGTTGTACTGGCTCCGGTCATTTTTATACAATCATGTAGTATCAATAAATTTGTCATTCGTCAGACGGGTACGATTTTAGATTATAGCGTCATTGCTTTATATGAAGAAACCGATCTTACTTTAGCCGAACAGGCATTGGCCTCGGATATTAAATTAATGGAAGGTCTGATCAAAGGCGATCCCGAAAATGATCATCTGCTTTTGTTAACTTCTAAGGCATTTTCCGGCTATACCCTTGGTTTTGTTGAAGATGAAGAACCGGAGAGAGCCAAGGCTCTTTATCTCAGGGCGAAAGAGTATGGATTACAGGTGTTGCGTATGGATGATACTTTTGCGCAGAATGAATCCGCGAAAATTGATCAGTTTTCCCAGGCGGTCAATCAACTGGATGAGAATTACCTGGGTGCCATATTCTGGACAGCCTTTGCCTGGGGAGGTTGGATTAACCTGAGCCTTGATAATCCCAGAGCCTTAATGGAATTGCCAAAAGTGCAAATCCTGATGCAACGCGTGCTGGATTTGGATGAAGCCTATTTTCATGGCGGGGCTTATTTGTTTTTTGGCAGTATCTGGGGGACTAAGCCTAGAATGCTTGGTGGGGATCCGGAAAAGGCCAGGGAATATTTTGAAAAGAACCTGAAAATTACAGAGGGTAAATTTCTGCTAACCTACATCTATTATGCCCGGTTTTATGCGGCAAAAACCTTGAACGAAGAATTATTTGATGAATTCCTGGCCAAAGTTGAAAACACGCCTGCTGATGTTCTGCCTGGTTATCAATTGCTCAATATGATTGCCAAGAAAAAGGCCGAATATCTGAAACTTAAAAAAGAAGAGTGGTTTTAAATTAGGAATTAGGAATTGGAGATATATTTCTTCTCTAAGGGGGAATTAAATCTTTGATTAGTTGAAAAATATTTCTACAACGCGGAGGATTTATGCGTAAAATATTTATCTTGACTATTTTGATTTTATCTACCGGTATTATCTTTGGTCAGACAATAATACGTTTTGCAACAGTGGCACCCGAGGGTTCGACCTGGATGAAGGTTATGAGGGAATATGTTAAAGCTGTTGAAGATGCCACCAACAATGAAGTTAAGTTTAAAATTTATCCCGGTCAGGTCGCCGGTGATGAAAAAGATGTATTAAGAAAAATCCGCATCGGCCAGCTGGATAGTGGTGGCTTTACCGGTGTCGGGCTGGGTGAAATTGTACCGGAAGTAAGAATTCTGGATTCTCCCTTCTTGTTCAAATCCCATGAAGAAATCGATTATGTTAGTAGTCGCTTATTTGACTATTTTTCCCAAAAGTTTGAGGAAAAAGGATTTATCCTGCTGGGTTGGGCAGAAGTTGGCTTTGTTTACGTATTTACCAACGAACCGATCAATTCTCTTGAAGATATGTCCGGTGTAAAAATGTGGATGTGGGAAGGTGATCCGGTGGCAGAAGCGACTTTCAGGGCTTTTGGCATCAGCCCGATTCCCCTCTCCATCATAGATGTCATGACCTCTCTGCAGACAAACCTTATCAACGGTGTCTACGTATCTCCGCTGGCGTGTGTGGCAGTTCAGTGGTATACAAAGGTGAAGTATATGCTGAATTTACCCCTGGCTGATGCGAATGGTGCCGTACTTCTGTCAACAAAGAAATTCAATCGATTGAGTGATTCGGATAAAAAGATACTGCGTGAACTATCCCACAAATATTTTGGAGAACTCACCCGTCTCAGTCGTGAAGATAACAAAAAATCCCTGGCCCTGTTAAAAGAGGCCGGGATCATTTTTACAGAAATTTCTGACAAGAGTAAAATGGATGGATTTTTTAAATCAGGTAAAAAGGCCCGGCGGGATTTAGTGGGTAAATTGTATGATGAAGAGTTCCTGATAAAAGTAGAGTCCCTGGTTGAAGAGGTTCGGGCAAAGGAGGCGCGCTAGTTATCGTATAAGCCGGACTTACATGAATAAATATGAGTGACATTTACTATGAAATTCCTTGAAAAACTAAATACCTGGATTGAACGAACAGAAACCGCGGTATTAGTTACCGTTCTTGCTGTTATGGTCGTCTTTGCCTTTCTTCAGGTTGTACTGCGAAATATTTTTAATGAGGGTGTTTTGTGGGGTGATATCTTTCTGCGTCATCTTGTTCTATGGGTTGGTTTCCTTGGCGCATCACTGGCCACACGAGAATCCAAACATATTAATATCGATTTGTTCACTCGTTTTTTGTCAGATAGAGGCAAGGTCATAAGCCGGATCATTACCGGTCTGTTCTCCGTGTTTATTTGTTTATTATTGACCGATGCCAGCTGGACTTTCGTTCAGGATGAAATGATGATGGGAACCGAGATCTTTAGCGATGTACCTGCCTGGTATTTTCAGATTATCATTCCCATCGGATTTTTGTTGATGGCCTTCCGTTTCCTGACCCAATCATTGGAAAATATCGTTGGGTTTTTTAGCAGGAAGGGGGGTACGGCATCATAATGACCTTTCTTATTGGTTTACTGTTAATGGCGCTCGCCCTTTTTGGGACCAGTCTGTTTGTGATTATTGCCGCGATTGCTCTGATGGCTTTTTATTTTGTAGATATTGATTCGTCTGCTGTTATTATTGAGCTCTACCGTTTGGCCAGCCAGCCGGTTTTATTAGCCATACCTCTTTTCACCCTGGCGGGTTATTTGCTGGCCGAGAGTAAGACGCCCCAGCGTCTGGTTGCCCTATCACGGGCATTTTTTGGTTGGTTACCCGGTGGGCTGGGGATTGTTACCCTGATATCATGTGCAATATTTACAGCATTTACGGGTGCTTCAGGTGTTACAATCATTGCCCTGGGTGGTTTGTTGTACCCGGTACTACAGAATGAAAACTATCCGGAAAAATTCAACCTGGGCCTTCTTACGTCTTCCGGGAATCTGGGTTTATTATTCCCCCCCAGCTTACCTATTATTCTCTATGGTTTGGTCGCCCAAACAAGCATCGACAAATTATTTATTGCCGGGATTATTCCCGGCCTGTTGATGGTTGTTTTGATGTCAATTTACACTGTGGGGAAAATGCGTAAAGTGAATCCAACCGTTGAACCCTTTTCCGCCAAAAAAGCCTGGCAGGCAACCAAAGATGCTGCCTGGGAAATCCCCCTGCCATTTATCATTCTGGCTGGGATCTATGGTGGATTTATTACGGTAACTGAGGCGGCCGCCGTCACTGTTTTTTATGTGTTAATAGTGGAGGTTTTTATTTATAAGGATATTAATCTGACCAGAGATCTTCCCCGGGTGATGAAAGACAGCATGATTCTGGTGGGGGGTATTCTGGTGATCCTATCAGCGGCCATGGGGCTGGCTAATTATATGATCTACGATGAAATTCCTATGCAAATACTCGAGTGGATGAAAACCTTTATCTCCTCAAAAATTGCGTTTTTACTGGTTCTGAATGTTTTTCTGCTGATTGTTGGCGCCCTGATGGATATCTTTTCAGCTATTCTGGTCGTTGTCCCACTTATTACCCCTATTGCTATTAATTTTGGTGTTGATCCGGTTCATCTGGGAATAATTTTTCTGGCTAATCTGGGTATTGGTTATTCAACACCACCGGTTGGGATGAATTTGTTTATTGCGTCATTCCGTTTTGAGAAACCGATAATAAAACTCTATGTGGCAACCATACCATTTCTCATTATTCTGCTGATTGCATTAGGATTAATCACCTATATTCCCGAATTGAGTTTGTGGCTGGTAGATGTTTTTAATGTATAGGAATTGTGATTCGGTTGGATATTATAATGGTGTATGTGGAATTAGGAATTAGAAACTGGGAACTTGGAATTAAAAGAATACATGCTACGATTGAAGTCGAGGATGTTTGAAAGTATTTATAAATCTGTTTAATTTTGGACCAATTTTTTTGACATATGTGTTAATTATCATTAATTGATTATCGTTAAGAAGTTTTCTACGATAAGATTTTCTTAGCCAGCTCTTTGTTTCTTCAAAGGAACCCCGGGCGTAATATCCAAATTTTTGTTTATCTTTATAGTGGTATCTTCCATGACATTCTGCCAGGTTTGCGGAAACAGAATCAGCTGCTTTTACTAACTGTTTTCCAATAGTCTCTTTCTCGAAATAGTTCCAACGTTTTACAATATCCCAGATATAGTTGGATAATTCTTCAGATAAGATAAATACCTCAATATCAATCAACTTATTCAGCATACATCTTATTCAGGCAAATATTAAGCCAAAATATTAAATTCCCAGTTCCCAATTCCTAACTAAATCAATCCGTCGAAAGCATTATATAATCACCCAGTATCTTGGCGCCTTCTATTAAGAGAAGATCTTCATCCTTCTCATCCTTCTCATCTTTCCCATCTTCTCCATCTTTGACAAATTCCTTCTCTTTTTCCTCCTTCTTATTTTCATCTGCCTCTTCACGTTCTTTTTTACGAATATCATAATTCAGGGAAATCTCATTCTTGTTTCTATTCTGCTCAATTTCATCCATGGTTTCAAGCAGAGAAGCATAATCAGGATTGGCGCTGATTCTTAGATTGTGGCGCATCTCCAGCTTGGGAACCATTTCTTCCAGATTTAAATAGCTCTTATATTGTACAGGATCAATTTGGTCCCATAAGAGGGCATTTTGCTCTGAACTCTCACCAATGTCCATCAATTCAAAACGTGAAGGGAAGGAAATATCGGGAATTACACCAATATGCTGAGTACTGCCGCCATTAATTCTGTAAAATTTAGCTACTGTGATTTTGAGTTGCCCTAGTTTAGTTTTGGTATTTGGCAGAAAGCGGTTAAGACTCACGGCATTTTGTACGGTACCTTTTCCAAAAGTCTGAGAGCCGATGATAAGACCACGGTTATAATCCTGGATAGCGGCGGCAAAAATTTCAGAAGCAGAGGCACTGATACGATCAACCAATACTGCAAGAGGTCCGCTATAAACCTGTTCTCCCCTGTCATCCCATTCCACGGATACTTTACCGCCTGCATTACGCACCTGGACGACAGGACCTTTTTCAATAAACAGTCCGGTTAAATCGATTGCTTCATTTAAAAATCCGCCGCCATTGCGACGGAGATCGATAATGATCCCATCAAGAGTATCAACCTGTAAATCTGATAATATTTTCCTGACATCATTTGTTGTGCCCTTGTAGTTTTTTTCTCCTGCCTGTCTACCCTCAAAGTCAGAATAGAATTGAGGAATATCAATCACACCAAAATAAAAATCCCGGTCTTCTGAAGTGATTTTCAAAATACGTCCTTCCGCAGAATGATCTTCCAGCTTAATTTTATCCCGAATCAGGGCAATAGTATCTGTGGCTGCTCCGGGAGAACTTCCGGCAGGCAAGATCTGCAGGCGAACGATCGTCTCCTTTTCACCGCGGATGAGTTGAACAACATCATCGATTCGCCATCCAACCACATCAATGATCTCACCATCTGTTTTCTGACCCACTCCAACGATCTTGTCATCTGCATGGATCAACTTGCTTTTGTCAGCCGGCCCTCCGGGTATCACCTCCCTGACCATAGTATAATCGTCCTCTGTCTGAAGCCGGGCACCGATGCCGCTATAGGCCTGGCTCATTTGAATTTTAAAATCGTCAAAGGATTTTGGTGAGAAATAACTGGTATGTGGATCAAATGATTCTGAAAAACTATTCATAAATATCTGAAATACATCCTCGCTTTGAAACTGCGAGACGTTCTTCTGGAAACGTTTATACCGTTTGACCAGAATCTCAACAATTTCATCCCATTTTTTTCCACTGAGTTTAAGAGTAAGCGCCTCATTTTTAAGGCGTTTGCGCCACAATTCATCCAGCTGGGCCAGAGTTTGTGCCCGCGGCTGCTCATCGCGGTCGAAAGTCCAATATTCATCTTTTGTAAAATCAAAGGTCTCTTTCAGCCGTTTATAGACATACTCCAGGCGATTGGCTATTCGCTCTTCATAAACAGTGAATATCTCATATGCAGGATCCACATAGCCTATTCTGATATAATCATCCAAAACATACCGGTATTTATCAAAACGAATAATGTCCGAATCCAGGAAATACATCCGGGCAGGATCCAGTTTTTTAAAAAAGCGATCAAAAGTTTCGGAAGACATTGAATCGTCAATCGCTTTTTTTTGATAGTGAAAATTATCCAGATATTTAACGATCAATGGAGCGACTTTTTTATGTTGTGGCTCGGGACTGAGTCTTGCGAACTCAATCTTTGTAGAATCAACAGCAAATAAACTAACGGCCAAAATAAGAAAAAGAAAAATGCGGAATGGTTTCATGCGATATTACCTTCTATATTATAATAAGAGAAATGACGGTGATCTTTAAAAATATTACATCATCATCCGATCATTATAGTACTATTTTTTTTGATAAAATACATTCTATATAATTAAAACTAATAAAAATAGGCAAATGTTTCAAAAAATTGTACTTTAAAATAAAATGCGACAAAAATATATATTTTAACAGTAAGTTATTGTTCATTCGTTTGTGTTGTCTTGACATTATTAATTATTGATATATTTCCAGTAATTGATAATTTGTTATGTCCTGAACCGTGGATAAATTCATTTATATGATTGTAGAGACGTCCCGGCGGGACGTCTCTACGCATAAATAAATTTTTAAGGAAGAAGTCCGGTAATAAACCAATATTGTATAATTTATAATCTATATAATCGAAACATCCTTAAAATTATTAAAAGTCTCTTTCAATTTAAATATACAGAGATAATTTTCAGATTTCCTGAAGAGAACATTTATAATAATTCTTGCAGAAATTCTTTCAGCTTAGTATTTTAAATTTATATATGGTTTTGGCCGAAAAGAAAAACGGTCCTGCTTTATCACCATGAAAAAAATTCCATCTGTGTTTCGGAAATTATATATTATATTGACCCATTCAAAATAAAAGGAGATTGACTAATGAGTGATGTTAATGAGAAGACCGGGCAATCTGCAAATGAGGTGCCCCAAAGTAGTGATGAGAGAATGTGGGCTATGTTTTGTCACCTTAGCGCCCTGTCAGGATTTATTATTCCCTTTGGTAATGTAATTGCGCCATTAATTATCTGGATATTAAAAAAGGAAGAATATCCGCTGGTTGATGATCAGGGCAAGGAGGCCATAAATTTCCAGATCAGCATGACCATATATATCATCGCCTCAGTAATCCTGATCATCATCGTTATCGGTATTCCACTATTAATATTGTTAGGCCTGTTTGAATTAATCGTGATTGTAATCGCCTCCATAAAGGCTAACGAGGGTACCCGATATCGCTATCCTTTAACGATTCGTTTTTTAGATTAGTCGATTAATGCTATTGCTGCTAAAAACTTTGTTATTTTCGCCTCGGCGAATCGCCTTGGGAGATTAGCAAAATTTTATCTAAAGTGTTCAAGATTTTTTTACCGCGAAGACGCTAAGAAGGCGCCGCCCGCCTCGGGCGGGGGCAGGCAAAGTTCGCAATGATTAAATAAAATTTTTTAAAATATTAAAAAAAACCTTGCGTGCTTTGCGGATCCTTTGCGTCATTGCGGTTAAGTAATTCGCGTTAATTCGTGTAATTCGTGGACTTCCTTTTTTTGATTGCAGCCTCGTGGTGCGGTATGAATAGATCAGTTAAAAAAACGGTGTAAATATTTTGACTTATTCTGTCGTCAAATACTTAAAATCAACTATCAGGACGCCATTTTTATTTCTTAAGGTCGCATATGGTAGATCCTGACAAAAGATTGGTTCGGTTTGCTAAGCATGGAAACCGGGCCGCATTTGGAAAACTGGTCCGAAAGTATCGGGATCCGATTCTAAAACTAGTCTTTGACTATCTAAAAGATTATGACCAGGCTAAAGATGTGGCTCAGGATGTATTCATGAAGGCTTTCCGGAATATTCGGGATTTTGAGGAAAAGTCTCTTTTTTCATCCTGGTTATACCGGATTGCCATCAATGCCTCTTTTGATGCGTTAAAAACGAGAGCACGCCGGAAGAAACAGCCTGTCGAAGCAGCAAATCAGGTGCCGGTCGATTCGCATCAGAAAGATGCAGTAATTCCGATGGATGATGACATGGTTAATGCAATAGGAAAACTCTCTGACAATCAACACACAGCAATCGTACTCAGATATTTTCATAACAGATCAATTCATGAAATTTCTGAAGTTTTGGATTGTGCTGAAAGTACAGTTCGTATTCATCTGCACCGTGGTATTCAGAAGTTGCAGAAAGATTTGAAAAGGGAAAAATAGAGTAGTATGAAAACAGGGTGTGATTTCGAAAATTTTTTTGAAGGATATTATAGTGGTGAACTATTCCCGGCAGAAGAAATTGCTCTTCAAAAGCACCTGCTGTCATGCCCAACGTGTGCCCAAAAAATAAATGATTTTTATGCCGTCCATTCAATTCTTAAAAAATACGATCGACCTGCTCCGACTAAAAATTTACTGGCAACTTATCATCAGCAGGCAAATCTGAGTTATGGTAAGGAATCAATATCCCAAAAATTTACTCTGTTACTTTACCGTCTGACAAGTTCACGCTCACCTCTCTTTCGGGTTGCCCAGCTGGCTATGCTGATAGCGACAGGTATAATTGTTGGCTGGATAATTTTTTCTACCCAGGAACAACAAATTATTGTACAAAGCGCGTACTCCTCACAGTCTTCAAGACCGGTGGCCCAGGAGGATGTAGATTATCTCTATTATTATCTCCTCGCCTCTGAAATACTATTGCTGGATATTCAAAATAATATTGATGAACCAGAATTTTATCTAGATGGGGAACTTGCACAGATATTATTAATTAAAACATTAAGAGTACATGAAATAGCTATGCAATTGAACAATCTGAATCTCCTCAATTTTAATAGTCAGATGCGAATGCTATTGCATCAAATCTCGAATATTGAAGAGGATGAATTAAGCGATTTTATTGGTACAATTAAAATGGTAATCAAAGAAGCTGACCTGATACGTGAAGTAGAAATCTTAAAACGAACGATCATCATGCCTCAGCAAAAATTTGGCACTTAGGCGGATTATTTGATTGTCATCTCTGGAGGATAACATAATGAAAGGCTTTTTCAGGTTCTATAGCCTGACGATATTCTTACTGGTACTCACAATTTCGACGCTCCAGGCACAAAATAAAGAGGCGCGTGATCTTTTCCAGCAGGCGAAGATGAAATGCGTTACCCGTGAATGGACAACAGCGGTTTCTCTTTTTGAAGAACTCCTGGAAAACCATCCGGGAAGCAAGTATGAAGACGATGCCCTGTTCTGGATTGCCTATAGTCTTGAAAATATACCCGATAGTAAATCCCAGGCCTTTATTGCCTTTTCCCATTTGGTTGAGACGCATCCTAATAGCCCCTGGGTTGATGATGCTATTGTGCACCAGATTGAGCTGGCTGAGCATTTCGTCATGGCGGGTAGGGAGAACTACCGCACGTTTCTTTATGTGGAATTGAAGGAAGAATTAAGTGATATTCAGTTTCGCGCTGCTATTGCTTTGGGAAGGATAGGAGATCCCCGGGCATTACCCGTTTTAAGGAAAATGCAGGAAGATGAGAATTATGGGACTCTTGCCAGAGATCTGGTAGCCATTCTGCAGATAAACCGCATGTCTGTAAATGATACATCAATGATTCAATCGATCCCTGAACTAAATTTGATTTATAAACCAGGCAGGCCCGAGCAGGAGGGGGATGCAAATAATGATTTTTTGTGGTTTGGTTCCGCGCGTTATAATCAGTATCATTCGATGCTGAAAATAGAAAAAGATTGGTCCGAAGAGGAATTAATTAATTTTGCTTTATGGCATATTCTCACCGCCGGTAAATTTGAAGAATACCATTCATTGACAAGCGATTATGATAAAAAAGAGTGGCAGCGCAAGTACTGGAAAAGACGGGATCCAACACCCACATCCCCAGAAAATGAATCAAAAAAAGAATTCTTAAGACGGATACAACATGCCAGAGCCAATTTTTCTGCCCTTTGGGATTATTCGGATTTCAAGTACATGCCCGATCAATTCCTACGAACGGGCGGGTTACACGCACCATGGGATGCAAGGGGTGAACTCTATATTAAATACGGGGAGCCGGAAGCTCGTTCGGAGCACAGCTGGCAGACGGAAGGGTGGACCTACTACCGGTACGGAGTAGATTTCCTCGTCAAGGTGTATATGACCAACATTTACGGTAAAGCTATCCAGGCCGGAGAAATGTCTATACGACGATATAATCTTTATGGCCGGGGCAGTCTTTCTGCCCTTTTACCTCATGCGTCCAATAATGCAAGAATGTTTGACAGCTGGAGTACGGTGGATGCTTATATTCAGGCTAATTTTATTTATAAAAATGAAATGCGCTTTGAATATGATTATCAGGCAGATCCAATCAATAATGTTAAGCTTACTTTGGAATCTTTATCAGATACCAAAACCGGCAATCTAATCTACCATTATCAAATACCGGCCGGTGAGTTTGAACTGGTTTCAACAAATGACGGACACGAGATTCGATACAAGGAAGTATATTGCATACTGGATCAGGATCTACGTGAGGTTTCCAGAAATGAGGTTATCCGGAATATCAGTAAGATCCCCAATGAGGAATATATTTTAAAAGAGACGATCATCCTCAATCTGCCTGCAGGAAAATATACACTCTTTTTACGGTTGGAAGATCAGAATGAAAAAAGATTAGGTATTTTCTCACAGGAATTCCAGGTAGAAAAAATCTGAAAATTGCAATTATCTATCAACCTGTCATTCTATCTCGAATTCTGTTGAGGATTAGAATCTTTCAAAGGATAGACTCTAATATAAAATTAGGATTAGATCCCGCAAGAACTTTATTCTCCTGTTTACTAGTAGAGACGTCCCGGCGGGACGTCTCTACATCCAACTAATTGATATTGTATAGTACATACATGTAGGGACCCGATTTACGACACTGCTACAAAATCCAGCTTGATGCCTCAGAGATGCTGTCATAACCATTGGCCAGGTCAGGAAACAAACGGATATTTGTTTTTAACACTCTGATTGCATCATCGAGATGGTTCAGCCCTATAAAATTATATCCCAGGTTATTTTGTATATCGAATTATTAAATAGGAAGTTGCTAAAAAATCAATGAATATATTTGAAAATTTTTTACTATATTTAACTATTAAGCAAACCAAATCTGTTATGTGATTCATCTCTAAAATATAGGAACTAGAATGAACCCTATCTCCTCAGATCTTTTTTTAGATCGTTTCATCACTTATGTCAAAATCGATACGCAATCCAGTGAAAACTCGGATACTTATCCCAGCACGTTAAAACAGCTGGAACTATCAAAACAGCTATTGTTGGAACTAAAAGAACTGGGGTTGGATGAGGTAGAAATCACAGAACACGGATATGTTTTTGGGACATTGCCGGCAACGGTAGATTATCCCGTACCGACGATTGGTTATATTGCTCACGTTGATACTTCTCCGGAAGTCAGCGGAAAGGAAGTCAATCCACAATTTATCAAAAATTATCAGGGTGGGGATATTATTTTAAAAAATGACACTTCCCAGGTGATTGAATATGACATGAATCCTGCACTGCAAAATTGTATTGGACATGATATTATTACAACCGATGGTACCACATTACTTGGTGCTGACAATAAAGCCGGCATTGCAGAAATTATGGGAGCGCTGAAATATTTGATTGAAAATCCGGATATTGGACATGGGAAGATCCGTGTCGCCTTCACCGTAGACGAAGAAGTAGGTACCGGCACACAGCACTTTGATGTTAAACAATTCGCAGCGGATTATGCTTATACGATTGATGGTGAAACTGCCGGTGAGATTGAAGATGAAACTTTTTGTGCCGATACGGCGATCGTTCAGGTAAAGGGTGTCAATGTCCATCCCGGATATGCAAAAAACAAATTGGTAAATGCTATTAAAGCCGCAGCCTACCTGATCAATCAGTTGCCGGTAGATAGTATGTCACCTGAGACAACAGAAAAAAGAGAAGGTTATTTACATGCCCATGCTGTTAAAGGAGGGGTTGAACTAACAGAAATTGTTTTTCTCGTCCGTGATTTTGATGTAGAAGGGCTGAAAGAAAAGGAAAAATACCTGGAAGATCTATGCAAAAGGACGGAAGAGAAGTTTCCAAAATCTTCAATTTCGGTTGAAATAAAAGAATCATATCGCAATATGAAACTAATCCTGGATAAATATCCTCAGGTTGTTGACTATGCCATGGAAGCGGTAAGCCGTACAGGCCTGGAACCTGTTAAAAATCTAATTCGCGGAGGCACGGATGGGGCACGATTATGTTTTATGGATCTGCCCACACCAAATGTTTTCACCGGTGGTCATAATTTTCATAGTAAAAAAGAATGGATTTCTATCCAAAACATGGCAAAAACAGCTGAAACAATCGTACATTTAAGTCAAATTTGGGCAGAGAAGAGTAAATAATCATATAATATGCAGACTATCCAACAGGGTAAATATATTCAGGTTAGATAAACACCGTATCTGTACATCATCACGGATTGAGGAAAATAAAAGTGAAACCCGAAAAAATTGATCAAATTAGTGAAACCGTTTTGAGTATTCAATGGGATAATGGTGAGAAGACAATCTGTTTTACAAAAACCTTAAGACAGCATTGTCCCTGCGCCACCTGTCAGGATGAAAGGAAGAATAAAGATCCTTTAAAGGTGATTAGTTCCGACCAAAAAGATATTGAATTGCTAAAATGGCGATTTGTGGGAAACTACGCCATCGCTCTTGAATGGAGTGATGGTCATGATACGGGTATTTATACCTATGAATTTGTACGACAACTGTGCGAAGATGCGTAGACGAGGTGTTGTGTAGCGTGGAGCGTAGAGACACATGGCCATGCGTCTAAAAAATATTCAATATTCAACACGGAATATTCAATTTTCAATTTATTCGTAGGGGCGTTTCGGGAATAGTCTCTTTAAACATTTAATTGCGGTTGAAAATTGTGAACAATGAATTGTGAATGAATTAAAAAATTCCCAATTCCAAATTCCCAATTACTATTTACTATTATTCCCAATTAAAAAAATCTCTTTTTCACATGAGAAACTTTGACAATTATCACAACTAGCAATACCCCGGGGATCGTATATTTGGTGAAATAAAGGGGCAATTCCACAAATCTTGATTTTATAAATGGTTTTATGTAGTTTGACATAAAAAAAAGATACGATGCAAGAACGAATTCTCGAAATAATTGTCTATTTACTCAATGAGCTGCAGCAGGATCGTAAGGGTAAAGATAAAATAGATCTGACCCGCGATCTATTGCTAAAAGGCTATACCGATGGTGAAGTTAATCTGGCCTTTTCCTGGATCTTTAATTACCTGAAAAATCCACCACAGGATCGTGGTGGTTTGGATATTGGGTATAGTGATCAATTAGAGGATTATCCTGAATTTGAAAAGTTAGTCATATCACCTGACGCCTATGGTTTCCTTTTACAATTAATTCAACTGGGGGTTATTAAGGAAAGCGACATCGAAATGTTCATTGAACGAGCTGTGGCCTATGGTAAAGATGACATTAGTGTTGATGATTTAAAATCAATCATCGCGACCATCTTATTTGGCCTGGATAGTCGCTCTTCATTCAATGGTTACCCTTTTTATCAGGGGGATATCCCTATTCAATAATAACTGGTTTATACTGGTTTTTAATGTTATTTCTCTATTCTTCATTTTTTTGGTCCCGTTAAAAAAAGAGTTTTTTTTGCCGGTAAGGAACATTCCGGTGTATTTTTTTGTTATTGGAACGTGAATTGCATCTGTAATTTTTAAAGATAGGAAACGGAATAGGGATTTCATGAGTACGAAAGAAAAATCGCTGGTTATCGTAGAATCACCCAGCAAAGCAAAAACGATAAAAAAATATCTTGGACCTGGTTTTGATGTCGAGGCCTCAGTGGGTCATGTAATTGATTTACCCAAAAGTAAATTTGGTGTGGACCTCGAGAATGGTTTTAAACCACAGTATATTAAAATCCGTGGAAAAGAAAAGATCATTAGGCAGTTAAAAAACCATGCGCAGAAAGTTTCGACCATTTACCTGGCCACAGATCCTGACCGTGAAGGAGAGGCGATCGCCTTTCATATTGCCTCTATTCTTGATAAAGACGAGAAGCAGATACAGAGGATTGAGTTTAATGAGATCACCAAAAATGCTGTAAACAAGGCTATTCAGTCACCGCGTCCAATCGATATGGCTAAAGTCTATTCACAACAGGCCCGTCGAGTCCTCGACCGGATTGTAGGATACGAGGTTAGTCCAATCCTGTGGAAAACAATTTACCGTGGTCTTAGCGCCGGCCGTGTACAATCGGTGGCTTTAAGGCTTGTCTGCGAGCGGGAGAATGGCATTCGGGATTTTGTGGAGGAAGAATTCTGGACGATCCGGATTTTGCTCAAAGGCGAACCGCAAACACCCTTCTGGGCAAAATTGATCAAAGTAAAAGTAGCAGGATCAAATACTTTTAAAAAAGCTGATATTAAGAATGAACAGGACTCCGGATTCCATGTAAGCGAAATCAAAAAAACTCCGCTTTCAATTACGGCCTTAACCCGCAAGAAGGTGAATAAACAACCGGTTCCACCCTTTATTACCAGTACTCTGCAGCAGGCTGCAGCCCGTCTCTTTAGCTATTCCACAAGCAGAATTATGACGATTGCTCAGCAACTCTATGAGGGAGTTGAAATACCGGGTAAGGGTAGTGTTGGTCTAATTACCTATATGCGTACTGATTCATTCCGGATCAGTAAAGAGGCCTTGAGTGGTGCCCGGGATTTTATACAATCTGCCTATGGCGATGCTTATTTACATGAAAAAGAGCGTGTATTTAAAAGCAAAAAATCAGCCCAGGATGCGCATGAGGCGATCCGTCCAACTTATCTCAGTGCAGAATTTGATCCACGGGTTTTGCAGAGTCACCTGAGCCGCGATCAATTTAAACTTTATGATCTCATATGGAAACGATTTATAGCCTCACAGATGAAACCGGCTGTTTTCGATAAAACGATTGTTGAAGTGGGGGGTGGAAATTATCTGTTTAAAGCCGAAGGTGAGGTTCTTGTTTTTGATGGTTACCTGAAGGTTTATGGTCGGAGCCTTGAAAATGAAGAGATTAATGGTGAAAACGATGATGGAGATATCCCCTTCGGATTAAAAGAAAACGAAGATCTGGCCATCCGGAAGGTGGATCCAAAGCAGAATTTTACCAAACCGCCGGCTCGCTACACCGAAAGTACCCTGGTTAAAGAACTGGACCGGTTGGGAATTGGCCGGCCCAGTACCTACGCACAGATTATCACCACTATCATGAAACGAAAATATGTTGAGAAAAGTGAAAATAAATTATCGGCGACGGAACTGGGCGAAACGGTAAACAATATCCTGATTAAAAACTTCCCAAACATTTTTGATGTAAAATTCACTGCCGGAATGGAAAATGAACTGGATAGTATCGCCAACAATGATTGTGACTATGAAAAGGTAATGAATGACTTTTACGGACCTTTTAAAAAAGCCATGGAATCCGTTGATTTAAAAAAAGAAGAAATTAAATCAGATTTGCAGGAAGAAGCGGGTATGTCCTGCGATGCTTGTGGCAAACCGATGGTCATTCGCTGGGGACGCAATGGCCGCTTTATAGCCTGCAGCGGTTACCCGGATTGTAAGAACACCCGGCCGCTGGAAGAGGAAAATCAACCACAAACCAGTGATGAAATTTGTATTAAATGCGGAAAACCAATGGTCTATAAGGTCGGTCGCTTTGGACGTTTTCTGGCTTGTTCTGACTATCCAAATTGCAAGAATACCAAACCCATTCCCCTGGGTATAAAGTGTCCCCGCGAAAAATGCGAGGGTGATATTATTGAAAGACGCAACAAGAGGGGTAAAGTATTTTACGGTTGCTCAAAATATCCGGATTGTGATTTTGTCAGTTGGAATAAACCGGTCACTACCACCTGCTCTGAATGTGGTAATAATTATCTTCTTGAAAAATATTCCAAGGTAAAAGGGAACTTTTTACAGTGTCCGGAATGTAAGAATGTAGTGACCCCAACGATGGAGGAGAGTGCTGTTTAATGCATCGCTATCAGCGTGAATTTATAAAATATATTAAATTAGAACGCCGGTACTCAGTAAATACAGTCGATGCCTATCAGAATGATTTACAACAATTCGAATCCTTTTTAAAGGATTACTTCCATACCGATACGATTAATTGGTCTCTGGTGGATAAACGTATCATCAGGGGCTATTTAGGCTGGCTCAGTACGCAAGACCTGCGAAAGATCAGCATTGCCCGCAAATTAGCTGCCCTCAAGTCATTTTTTAAATTTTTAACCCGGAACGAATATCTTCAAATAAATCCAACTCTGACTACCCGTACACCCAGGATCGAAAAACGTCTTCCCGAATTTCTTTCAATTGAACACATGGACTCCCTTATGGAAATGCCCGATGAAAAATCCTTTGAAGGAGTCCGCGACCGGGCAATGTTGGAATTGTTTTATGCTGCAGGGATAAGGAGGGCAGAGTTAATTGATTTAAAGATATCTGATCTGATGCTTGAGAAAGGTTTGATCCGGGTAATCGGTAAGGGAGAAAAAGAGCGTATCCTGCCCATTGGCGGGTATGCCAGAGAGATGCTTGAGAAATATCTGAGTATGCGCAATGATCGGGAGGCAGTGGAAGTAGATCCGGTTTTTGTGTTAAAAGGTGGAAAAAAGATGTATCCTATGCTGGTTCATAGAATTATAAGTAAATATCTGGGAAAACTATCCGATATTAAAAAGAAGAGTCCCCATGTTTTGCGGCATACATTTGCCACGCACCTGATGAACCAGGGTGCGGATATCAGGACTGTAAAAGATTTACTGGGTCATGCAAGTTTATCAACGACCCAGATTTATACGCACACCTCCATCGAAAGATTGAAATCGGTTTATGCCCGGGCTCACCCCGGCGCCTCCGGTGAAGAGGGAGGAAAAAAACGTGGAGCGTAGAGGGTAGGGAGTGGAAAAGAGAAGAGCGATCCCGCCCTATCCATCTCCTTCCAGTCGACAGGTCGGGACGAAATCATCCATGATTTCGAAGAGAAGGGGGAGGGGAGAAGAGCGAAGAGAGAGAAGTGTAGGGGCAGACCCATGTGTCTGCCCTGGCGATAAATGATAAATATTTTTTTTATAAAAAGTGTGATTTAAATGACAATTTGATTTTTTGGAAAATATATATTATAAATAAGTATTACAAGATTGGCTAAAATCTCTTGATGCGGGAATACATTCCCGCCCAAAGGATGTTATTACTTATATGCAACTGCATTTATCCATCATTCTTAATTCTAACTTATCAATTCTTAATTGTACTCATCTATTTTTTACAGCAGATTCTGGTTTGAATGAACCACGGACTGTTTTACATATATAAAAAAGGAGGTATGAATGAACATCTCTATCACCGCAAGAGGCGGCAAGGCATCAGATCGGATGAAGAAATATATAACCGATCGCATTGCCCGCAAACAACGTGTCTATGAAGGTGTCATTGAAACGAAGGTCATTCTTTCTTACGAGAAACAAATTCAGGTTGCAGAGTTAAAAATGAAAGTGCATAACAAGACGGTATTTGTAAAAGAACGCTCGGAAGAAATTTACAAATCGATCGATATGGCCCTGGATAACGGTGAGAGACAGATTAAAAAGATCAAAGAAAGACTACGCGAATACAGCAACGAAAAAATAATAGACAAAATTGAGGTATAGATAAAACGTGTTTATTAGGAAAGAGGGTGTCCTGTACGGGATGCCCTTTTTTTATTTCATTGATAGGTATATGATTAAATTAGATGCTGGATACTGGATACTCGATTCTCGATGCTCGATAAGTATCCAGTATCCAGTAAAAATAGATTTTCTATGTTGAAATTGATATATTACAAGAATATTTATGAAATCATCCAGCGAACATATTACAATCAGTACGTTTTATAAAGAAAACAGGGAAAGGCTAAAGCTTAGTCTCAAGAGCTCGGAGAACGGCTTTAGCCGTAAAATAACCAAGGGTGATGCTCACCGACCCGGATTGGCTCTGGCGGGATTTGTGGAACTGTTTACCTATGACCGTGTCCAGGTACTGGGCAATACAGAGATGCGATATCTGAAGAGTCTAACGGAGGAAAAGCAGATTGAGTCGATTGATCGGTTTATTGAGTTTGAGATGCCGCTCATCCTCGTCACCACTGCCAATAAAATTCCCAAACACCTTCTTCAGGTGGCTACCCGCAGAAGTATTTCCGTCTTTAGCACACCGCTGACCACCACGACGTTGATCCACTTGATGAGTGATTATCTGGACTTGAAATTCGCACCGAAGGTTTCGGTCCATGGTTCCCTGGTTGATGTTTATGGTGTGGGAATGCTGGTAACCGGTCGTAGTGGAATTGGCAAGAGCGAAGTTGCTCTGGACCTTGTGGAGAGGGGACATCGCCTGGTTGCTGATGATGTCGTGTTAATAACCCGAACTGCGGAAGATATTTTAATCGGTAAGGGCCGCGAAATATCCGAGCACCATATTGAAGTACGTGGTGTGGGACTTGTTGATGTAAAAAAAGTTTTTGGCATCCGTGGTGTAAGAATCCAAAAACGAATAGAAGTAGAGATCCGTTTGCATAAATGGGATGATAAAGAAGATTGGGATCGAACGGGACTGGATGAAATAAGAACCAAAATCCTGAATGTAGAAATCCCTTTGGTCAATTTACCGATCAATCCGGGAAAGAATATGACGGTCATCTGTGAAACAATTGCTATGAACGAGTTACTCAAAATTCAGGGTTACCATACGGCTAAAGAATTTAACCGCCGGCTGAAAGAGCATATGCGTGCTAAAAAGACTGAAAGATCAATCCAAACCGAAACCCATTTGCGGCGCGATGTAGAATGAAAAAATCCATTGCCACTTTTATTCTTACTCACGAACAAATAGCCATTTGTCTGCAAAAAGCTGTAGAAAAAATCCTCGGAGAACAGGAACATTTGTTTCCTTATACCAATCTGGTTGATGCTCTTTCTGTGCTGGCACAAAAAATAAATGACAATATAAATGATATACAACCTGACCATATTGTTTTTTTTGTCGATCTGGCCGGAGGCAGTTGCTGGAGTTTGGCCAATATGATTGGAAAGCAACACAAAAATGTTACCATAATTGCCGGTGTGAATATGCCGATGCTCATTTCCTATTTTTCAAATATGAACGATTTACCATATAAAGCGTTAATTAATAAGGTAGTTAAAGACGGGAGCAGGGGGATAATTCATATAGAAGGAGCATCATAATGGATGTTCAGTTATTCAGGATCGATGACCGGTTGATCCACGGACAGGTGGTTTTAGGCTGGGCCAGGCCTTTAAAGAGCGAACGTATTTTGCTTTGCGATGATGAGGTCAGCCAGAATGATTGGGAAAAAGAACTGTATTGTACCTGTGTTCCCGGGGGCTTGCAGACCATGGTATGCAATGTTACTGAAACAGCCGAATTTTTATCCGGGGAAGACAGTCTTCGCGATAAAACAATAGTCCTGGTTAAGGATCCTAAAGCGGTTATGGATATCGTCAATAAGGGATATATCCCGGGATCAATAAATTTAGGTGGGTTGCATTTCAATGATCAGCGCAAAAAGTATCTGCCCTATGTTTATCTTAATGATGAAGAAGTAAAGCAAATCCACTGGCTTCTGGACAAAGGTATTTCCATGTACTGCCAGGATATTCCTACAGGCAAGAAGTATGATGTAAGGGATGTTGTAGGTGAAGTCGCATGAGTAGGGGAATTTGGGGATTGGGAATTAGGAATTTGGAACTGGGGACTTGGAACTCGGAGTGGATTATTTTGATTTAATATTTGCTTAATAAAATGATGATTAACACATATGTCAAAAAAATCGAGCCCAAATTAAACAGTTTTATAAATACTTTCAAACATCCTCAACTTTAAGTGTAGCATATATTCTTTTAATTCCAAATCCCAATTAAAGACATCAAAGTACTATTTCGAATTTCCAATTTCAGAGGTAACCGTTTATGGACAGAAAGGAACGTAAAACTCTAAATCGTCGTCAATTCGTAAGTAACATTGGCGCGGCCACCCTGTCCACCCTGGTATTAACCAAACCATCGCTTGTTTGGGGGACCCAGGCAAATTCGAAAATCAAGCTGGGTTTGGTTGGTTGTGGTGGTCGGGGCACCTGGATTACCGATCTGTTTCTAAAACATGGTGGCTATGAACTCACGGCCATAGCTGACTATTTTCAGGAGCGTGTGGACTCTGCAGGGGATAAGTTTAAGGTAGATCCTTCCCGCCGTTTTACCGGTCTTGCTGCTTATAAAAGACTAATCGATTGTGGCGTTGAGGCAGTTGCCATTGAAAGTCCCCCGTATTTTCATCCTGAGCAAGCCGCTGCCGCTGTTAATGCCGGTATACATGTATATCAGGCAAAACCAGTGGCGGTCGATGTTCCCGGTTGTTTAAGTATACAAAAAAGCGGAGAAAAAGCCGGTGCGAACAAGTTATGTTTTCTCGTCGATTTTCAGACAAGGGCAAATACATTTTATATTGAGGCATTAAAACGGGTTCATAAAGGTGCGATTGGTACATTTGCCTTCGGGGAGTCTTCTTACCACGCCAGGAGTCCCTGGCAGCAATGGTATGATCAATTGCGGAGTGAACCAGACAATCCGGAAGTAAAACTTAAAGCCTGGGGTTTAAACCGTGCTTTGTCCGGGGATGCCATTACAGAACAAAATATACACACCCTGGATGTGGCCAATTGGATCATGAACACGCCTCCGGTATATGCTGTTGGTACGGGCGGCCGAAAAGTCCGTCCCGATGTAGGAAATTGCTGGGATCATTTTACCTGTCTTTTTCAATATCCTGAAAATGTTGGCATCACCTTCAGTTCACGCCAATTTAAAGGCTGGGACAGTCCCGGTGGCATAAAGAATCGCATGTTTGGTTCCAAAGGTGTGTTAGAGACGGAATACGGTGGAAATGTAATTATTCGCGGTGAAAATTTCTATCGTGGGGGTCGTACCAACCAGATCTATCAAGAAGGGGCAGAAAACAATATAAGCACCTTTTATAAATCGGTCACGGGAGGGATTTATGATAATCCGACACTTAAAGTCAGTGTGAAGAGTAATCTGGTTGCGCTGTTGGGACGCACAGCAGCTTATAACGGCGAGCAGGTATACTGGTATCAGTTATTAAAGGACACTGAGCGGTTAGATCCGGGATTGTCAGGATTAAAGGATTGAGTTTGGCCTGAGTATAATCTTTGGCTGTGGCCGGAAACAGAGACAATTGGAGTTGACAAGATGATAACAGTTTTTTAAATTTATCATTCTTAAATGCGTGGCGCTTTAGCTCAGTCGGTAGAGCAACGGACTGAAAATCCGTGTGTCCCCAGTTCGATTCTGGGAGGCGCCACC
>SDBT01000376.1_pt1 | contig 68945 bp, 49 predicted proteins | sample 2277101 | NCBI WGS metagenome assembly SDBT01 (sample SAMN10404973, study PRJNA504765) | marine sediment metagenome | isolation source: marine sediment core GS10_PC15, 103 cmbsf | place: Arctic Ocean: Southern Knipovich Ridge | collected 2010
TTGAAATTTTGGTGTCAACTGAGGTGTCAACTGCTCTTTAGTGGTTTCGCAAGTGTTTGTTTTATCAGCATTTACATTTTTGCTGCATCGGTTTCCTAAACCGAAGGTCGTGTGTTCGAGTCACACCGGGCGTATTTTGAGCGATTATATCGCTCAAAATAGAGCAGGAGAGCATTTGAACAGTGGAGCAGGTGAAAATGCGAAACTGCGGTCTACTGCTCAACTGCTCTGAGGCATTTTGGGCAGAGTTAGCAGACGCTGCTTTCGCTTAGTATTAGGCCGGCTTCCTCGAGCGGCTGGTAGATGGCAAGCAGCGCTTGCATCAGGTCGGTTATAGTAACTATTCCACGAAGCTTTTCTTGCTCATCAATCACCGGAAGGCAGCTTACCCTCTTCTTGTTCAGGATATCCGCAGCCTCGCAGACACTACAACTGGGCGGAATATACTGCAACGCCTTCCGCACCATAATGCTCTCGATGAACAGTTGGAGGCTATCGGGATCTGACTTGGCTGTAAACAGGTGCTCTCTAAATCTCTTTGGCAGTGACGGTGGTCTCTTGCCGGCAAAAGAAAGATTCCTCAGAATATCTCTATCAGAGACCAGGCCCACAAATTTAGCCTGCTCATCTATTACAGGGATGTGTCTGATTGTTTCGGTTTGCATGACTTCGATCGCTCTGGCTAAGTTGTCCTGAGGCTCCAGACAAACCACCTGTTTGGTCATAATCTCCTGGATCGTTCGAGAAACCCATGAGAACAAAATTTTGTCCTTAGCTGAGTTTTCACAAGCCATATCGGCCGGTAGTGTACCTTTTTTCAATTCCGGGCATAGCTGGTGTATCACTTTATCGAGTTTGAAGAAGATCTTCATCAGGTCAGTAGTCGTGATGAAACCCACCAAATCAGCGTCATCGAGAACAGGCACCATATCAATATGGTTACAGGTCATGGTCGTAATGACCTCCTGTATCGGTGTCTGAGGCGAAACAGACTTGGGTTTTCTGGCAACTATATTTCCCAGCAACTGCCGCAGGGCTGTTCGGTTCATTTTCTGCTTGCCGGTTTTTTTGGCATCCGGTGCGCTTATTCGCAACACATCTCTTTGTGAAACGATACCAATAAAGTATGGCTTTTTCTCTTCTTCAATGGGTTGGTCTACCACAGCAACGTGCCGGATACTAAGATTCTTCATCAACTCCAGGCAGTGATTGACAGTATGGTCGAGGGTCAGCGTTCTAACGTTGGGATTCATAACGTCCTGGGCAACACGCATAGGCTCAAGACTGATATTTTTCTGAATGCACAGCTGTTCTATCACGTCGATGAGTTTAAGTTGTTCGCTTTCCATACTGTTTCGTATTCTCCAGCTCGGTTGTGGCGTAGCCGCTTTAACCCAACTGCCCCTTCGGCTTTGCCAGTCTTATTATCGACAGAAAGTGTGCCCGGTCTTACCGGATTTTCGCCGAATCAAGTTAGGCGTGCTAAGTTTATCCGAGAGTAGCTATCTGACATGTCCCATATAAAACCCTTAGCTACGCCGCTACACCTTATTTTCAATAGAAAACCTCATTATTGTTCAGGTTCTTTCGCTGTTTCGCCCTGTTTTTCCTTTGATTATCGGACAATGGCTGTTATATATGGTTCTGGTTTTTACAACTTTGTAGTTTTAGTCGTGGGTAAGGAGAGTATGAGTGGAGAGTGGTGTATCATTCTTTTTGTTTTCACAAATATTACAGCGGCATTCCTGTGCCCAGGGCACACCATAAATCGTGAGAGAAGAGATAATGAAAACAAAATCAATTCTCATATTAGCATTGATGCTGATTTCGGCTGCATTAGCTCCATTTGCTCTGGCTGATAATAACCCTGTCGGAACATGGCAGGGCTTTGATGATGTGGGCGACACTATTGATATCGTTTTGTACAGTGATGGTACTATCGAAGGGACATGGGAAAAGTACCTGGGATGAAAATATTACGATACACTTTTTGTTTATTATTTACCTGCTTATCGCTTCCTTTAACTAAGGGAGCCTCTTATCGGCTAATAGGTGAACATGCTCTGGATATCGGCGACCGCTGGGAATATCAAGTTGTCATTACAGAGTATCCGGGCTATGGAACAGTCAACTGGGTTGGAACTGATTCAGAAGAAATCGTCACACAGGAAAATATCGCAGGATATGATACAGTACGAATTGAAATAACTTCAAGCATATCTCCACTTGGAGATAGCTGGTTAAGAAGTAACTGTTATTTAACACCCGATTACCTTGTTGAAGTTCGATGGGAAGATGAAGGTATGATCGAACTTGTCAGAAATAACGACCCCTTTGAGTTGATGCCTGTATGGATAAACGATACTGATAATAATCGTCATATTGGTCATGGCCTATATACCGGTCAACTAAAAGTTCCGTTTTTTGAATGGGATGGCTATCAGGATGCATGGATAACATTTTTGCGTACTGAGACAATTACAGTTTCAGCCGGTACATTTGATTGCATAGTTATTTTTACTCGTTATGAGCGCCATGACGTTGCCGGTGTTTGGGGATATGTTGAAAGTACCTGCTGGATAAATCCTGAAGCTGGAATCGTCAAAAGTGATGAATACGGCTGGGTGTGGAACCCCACTGAACAGAGAGCAGATATTATCAGGGGTAACAGTGAATTAGCATCAATAATTTATGGCAATCCTCGGCCGGAAATATCATCAGTTACCGCAACTCCTTCAACGATTCTTGACGAGCAAACCAGTCAACTACAAGTGATAGCAACGGACTCTTCGACTCTAAGTTATAACTGGATAATCCAGCCGGGACAAGGGAGTCTTGATGACTATACCAGCCCAACGCCGATTTACACTCCGCCGGATATCACAAGTTCGCAACAAACCTTTACAATTACAGTTGATGTTTTTGACGGCAGCAAAACGAGTAGTTCTTCTGTCGATATAAATGTAATAGATATTAACTCGGTAACCTGTGACTTTTATGAGGATGGATTCATTGATTTTTTAGATTTTGCGGTACTTGCTGATTACGTCGCTAATGGTAACTGCACGGAACCGAATTGGTGCGAAGGAACAGATGTTGATCATAGTGGTAATACTGATTTTTCAGACCTATCTGTCTTCACGAAATGCTGGCTTACCGAAGTGATCGATCCGGATTTGCTCGCTTACTGGCCTCTGGACGACAATGAGCCTGATACTTTCGTTTCGGACATTAGCGTTAATGGCCATAATGCAACGGCCACTGCCAACACGGACACTTTAACGACCACAGGAAAAATAGGCACAGGCTGTTTTGATTTGCAGGGCGCTTACTGCGCAACTGTAGGAGACCACGGAGATTTTACTTTCATTGAAGGAGTGAATGGTGATTTTAGTATTTTTGCATGGGTATATGTAACTTCAAGGGCATCCAGCGCCAACATTCTGACCAAATGGGACAGTAATGCGAAAAGGGAGTGGGCGTTTCAGCTTAAGGTGGATAACAAACTGAGGATGTGGTTGGCGGACCAGAGTGTAAGTAAATATCCGTATCGTGTCTCGGATGAGGCATTAACAAATGGATGGCACTTTGTCGGCGTTATTTATAATGGCGAACATGGTTCGTGGACAGGTGCTACGGCGGCGAATTACATTACTTTATATGTTGATGGGGCCGCCGTTGACAGTACGGCAACCAATGAAGCTACTTATGAAAAAATGGAGAATTTGGGTGGTGATATAGCTATCGGTGCATTATTGGCGACCGGCACACCGACAAATATATGGGCTGACAAAATTGATAATGTCAAAATCTTCTCTAAATGCCTTACTGCTACAGAAATTACAGTATTGTATGGTGAAGGTCTATAATCATAGAAGTGTCAATCTCAGAACTATTAAGGCTTTTACTTCTCGGCCTCTTTTTTTCTTGACTCGATATGCGATTTTTGGTAGTATCATTACGTTGCGATTTCAGCGATTAAGCTAAATACCGGCAGTGTAGCCAATAAAGAAATATCGCAACTGGGAGACGGGGAGATGGGAAAGCAAAACAATCACCTGCCTCCCTTTTTTATTGCGCACAAAAACTCATTTCCTCCCTTTTTTATAGCGCCCTAAAACTCATTTTCGTCCTAAAAAAGCCTTTGCTTTTTACTGAACATCAAGAGTTGGCCCGGTTCTTTCCGAAAAACCTCTATTATCGGCTTTTGGTAAATAAAAAGGTGACGGCCTTGCGGCTGTAATATGCGCGAATTGGCACGCGAATTGACATAGGTTCTTGACTTCTGGTGTTTTAAATGGTATACTCATAATTTACTGTACCTGTGTTTTTTTGTACCCCACGATATTGAGGAGGTGGGAAATACCCGGATTTTCACGAAGCGGAATTTCTAATAAGGGTACCGCAATGCCACAAAGGGCCGCTTTCAAGCGATGTTTTTCGACATCAAGCCTGAGGCTGATTGTCAGCGGCTTCTGTTTTGTTCTGGTATTAGGGACGGCTTCTGCAGGTAGATCAAGCGTTAGCAAAGTTGAGGTTGACATCAGGGATGCTCACAGAGGTTCTGCAGGTGACAGGCTCAGCCCAAAGTCCAAATTGGAGGTTAGACCCGCCAACGGCTTTGGCATGGTCAAGGCTGGTATGGCCGATGATGCAGGAGAATTCTATTGGGCATTTGGACGCAAAATCCGATTGTTTCGTTCTCTCGAGAAGGTTGTGGTTCATGCGCGGGACGCCGTCATAGCAACATCGCAGCTTGACGCGGCGCAGGTTGCGGAATTTGATCTGGAGGAAACGGTACCATTATTTGCCAGGCATATCTTCCGCGCTCGCAAGCGCTTGACTAAACAATCCCTAAACGCGGCGATGAACATCACTGGGATTGATCCGGTTTATATTAACGAGGAAACAGGCACTGAGATGCTGGTGACAGACCGGTTTGTGGTTCGGCTCGCAACTGGTGCGGACCTCAAAGCACTCGATGCGATTAACCAGGCATATGGTGTGGAGGTTATTACTTCAATGCACGGCAGCAACAGAGAATACATCTGCCAAAAATCAGGCTCATCGGCAACATCGATATTGGCGCTATGTGAAGCCTACCACCAGGACCCATCTATTGAGTGGGCAAGTCCGGACTTTGTCTTCAAGTTGATGTTGAACTATACGCCGACAGACCCGCTTTATCCTGACCAATGGCACCTGAATAACACAGGGCAGTCTGGTGGGACTCCTGACGCGGATGTGGATGCTTCTGAAGCGTGGGACCGTATTGATACACCGTTAGGCGGTGATCCGAATATTGTCATTGCTATCATCGATACAGGTGTTGACATCGACCATGAAGATCTGGATGACAACATTTACCAGAACCAAGTTGAGGCTAACGGTACTCCTAATGTTGACGATGACAACAATGGCTACGTCGATGATATTAGCGGATGGGATTTCTATTCTAACGACAACAACCCACGTCCAACTACACAACCACATGGAACCAGCTGTGCAGGTGTTGCCGCCGCTGAACAAGGTAATGGGCTTGGCGGTGTCGGCGTGGCCTTTAATTGTTCAATCCTACCTGTGAAGATCGTTTCAGATAACGGCACCTTTGCTTCATCCACGAGTATCAGCGATGGTATTCGCTATGCCGCTGATATGGCCGACGTTCTCAGTAACAGTTGGGGCGGCGGCGGGGACGACTCTATTATACATTCGGCTATTCAATATGCCGTTAATACAAAAGGCAAGCTCGTCTTCTTCGCATCAGGTAATGATGCGGACGGAACAAACTCTTCGCCCGCATGGATTCAGTACACTCTGACCGGTTTTCCCGGTGGCACTTACACCTTCAAGTGGGAATACAGCAAAGATTTTTCCGTAAATACCGGTGATGACACCGCATGGCTCGACGATATTACCTTTCCCGGCGGTGGAACATTCGAGGGATTTGAAGGCAGCTTCCCACCTTCCGGATGGACTACCGATGGAGATGCTTCCTGGACACAATATACCGAGTCCAGGCATGTCCTGGGTACAGGCTGTTCTTCGGCACAGGCTGGCACCATCACACATGATCAGTCAACCTACTTACAAACAACGGCCTCAGTTGGTGTCGGAAACCTGGTCTACCATGCCTGGACCTCCAGTGAATTCGACTATGATTTCTTTAAACTCTATGTTAACGGCACTGAATACTTTTCCCGTTCCGGCGACCCAACAGTTATTTATAATGTGGGCTATCCGGCTCGGTACAGTGAGTGCATTGCTGTAGGTGCCAGCACATCCTTCGACTATAGGTCAGCGTACAGCCAGTACGATGACACATTTTCGAATGTCCTGGACATCGTTGCACCAAGTAACGGTAGCAGCCATTTAACCGACGGTATCACAACAACGGATATCACAGGAGCACAAGGCTATAGCAGTGGAAACTATACAAGCGGTTTTGGTGGTACCTCATCAGCTACACCGCTGGCAGCTGGTGTCGCCGCATTGGTCCTGTCTAAGAACCCAACTCTAACCCCTGCTCAAGTCCAGACTATTCTCGAAAACAGCGCAGATGAAATTGGCTGTCAACCATATACCGCCCATTATAATAAGTACTATGCCAATGGCCGTGTCAATGCCGACAATGCTCTGGCAGCGGCCCCACCTGTCGGCCCCAAGTATACTATTTCTGGGACGGTAACATTAGGCGGTTCCGGACTTATCGACGTGGCGATGGTTGGTCTGCCGAGCAATCCTGTTACCGATGCAAACGGCGATTATAGCGCCGAAGTTGATTCCGGATTCTCCGGCATTGTTACCCCAATAAAAGCTGGATATATATTTACTCCTGACAGTATATTATACAGCAATGTTACCGAAGATATAGCAAACCAGAACTACACTGCCGCCTTTGCGCCGGACCTTACTCCACCAAGCCCAAATCCGATGGAGTGGGCTGTAGATGGGGAACCGAATGCACTAAGCTACAATAGCATAGCGATGACGGCTGCGACCGCTACAGATAGCAACACCCCGCCTGTGACGTATTACTTCGAATGTACCAACGACGGTGACGCCAACAGTGGTTGGCAAACAAGCCCAACCTATATAGCTGGAGGTCTAAGCCCTTCGGCCCAATACACCTTCAGGGTTAAGGCACGTGACAGTGCCGCTGCCCTGAACGAGACAGACTTCTCGAGTGAGGAATTCACAACCACCCTGGCTCAGGCACCAATACTGATAGATGCTGAAAGCTTTGAAGATAATTGGCCCCCTTCGGGTTGGAGCGAGACCCGCAGCAGGTGGAATAAAGAAAGCGACAGAGCATATCATGGAGCCTATTCAGCGGATTTTGATGGTGGTGGACGTGGACAATCGGGAGATTTAACAACACCTGATTTAAATTGCTCTGATGCTATCGCGATTTTTATAGACTTCTGGGGTTATGACGAAGGTGCTGATAGTGGTGAATACTTTTTAGATTATTTCAATGGCAGCAGCTGGGTTGAAATCACAGCATTAGATAACTTCGGCCAGGACGCATGGGCCAACTACCAGGATACTATCACAGACCCGCAGTATTTTAAGAGTGATTTCAAGATACGCTGGAGAGTTGTTGAGTTAGATAATGGCGAGCACGTTTATGTTGACTCGGTTACTGTACAAAAACAACCGGCCCCACCGCAGTACACCATCACCGCTTCAGCCGATGCTAATGGCTCGATAGACCCCAACGGCCAAATCATTGTTGTTCAGGGTAACGACCTGTCGTTTACTGCAACACCGGATATCGGATACCTGGTCGATCAATGGATCGTTGATGATAGCAACGTCCAAACTGGCGGCACAAGCTATACTCTGACAAACATCCAGGAAAACCATACTGTCAACGTTGCATTCAAACAGATTGAGTATACCCTTACACTTAACACCATTGGCAGCGGTATAGTTACCAGGGTCCCCGACCAGACCACATACACCTACGGCCAAACCGTTGACCTTACCGCTTTAGCCGCCGTCGGCTGGGCATTCGATTCATGGAGCGGGGACCTGTCAGGCAGTGTCAATCCGGAAACGATAACGATGGATGGCAACAAGACCGTTACCGCAATATTTACACCAATTCAGTATATTATTACCGCCTTAGCAGGGTCAAACGGTTTGATATCGCCGACCGGCGATGTATACGTCAACCACGGTGACAGCCAGTTATTTACCGCATCGCCAAATACAGGCTACGAAGTTGACCGTTGGTATGTAGACGACGAGTTGGTTCAGACAGGCGGTTATAAATATACGTTAACCAATATAACCGAACCACACACGATAAATGTTACATTTAAGATAATGGTGTTTGCGATATTCGGCTATGTCCTTGAACCTGACGGCAATACCCCTGTAGCCGATGTTCTGCTATCAACAGATACTAATGATGTCAATGCTGTAACTGACCCTAATGGTTACTACCAATTATGGGTAAACTACAACTGGTCAGGAACGGTTACACCCGAAAAAGAAGGTTTCATTTTCGAACCAAATAGCGATTATTACCCTGGTGTAACCCAACACTTCAACGATGTGAACTACACAGCCACGATGATGACCTTCGAAATCAACGGATATGTTCTTGAGGATGACGGCATAACGGCAGTCAATGATGTAAATATATCAGCTGAAAACGGCGGCGGTGACTATACCGGCAGATATGGCGGCGGTGCCGCCATAACGGACGTGAATGGCTATTACCAGGTAGTGGTGGATTACAACTGGTCAGGCAAAGTCACGCCCACTAAATACGCTTACGCATTCGAACCCAACAACATCGACTATAATGATGTCAAATATGATTACAATGACCAGGATTATACCGGGACACTGTTAAGCTTTACAATCTCCGGTTATATTAAGAACTTCTGCGATGTCCCAGCAGAGGACGTATTGGTAGCCGCAAGTAATGGCGCAGGACTGGATACGACTGATGCCAATGGTTTTTACGAAGTCTGGGTGGGCTATTTCTGGTCCGGTACCGTTACACCAACGAAGAACAATTATACATTCGACCCCAACATGACAACTTACATTGGCGTTCTTAATGACCAGGTCGACCATGATTATTTAGCTGACTATATCTATGACCTTGATTATGACGGCTTTATCGGTTTTGGGGATGTCGCGATAATAAGTGAAAACTGGCTCGAAACCGGCGAAGATATTCCAGGCGATTTCTATGATGACGGCGCCGATATCGTTAACTTCCCGGATTTTGCTGATTTTGCCAACGTGTGGCAGGATTAACAAAGTATAATTAACTGCCGTCAGGTTTTTTAACACTGGCCCCCTGCCGGTATTGCCGCAGGCGATTGCGCAATTGTTTTGCAAGATTGTTATTGCCGGCGGTCCCAGCTAATTGCAAAGCCGATTCGGCTGTCGTCACAGCCAGGTCAAATCGCCCTGCCGCTGCGTAAGCCGCTGCCAAAGTACTAAGCATTTCAGGATTTTTATAATCGCTGAGTTGGCAAGCCTGCTTCGCTAATTGAATTGCCCGGCTGGGATTATAAACCCCGGATTTGGCATCGGTCAAAATGCGGGCCAGCCGATCCAGTGCATTGATGCGAACGTTCAACTGGTCGCGTTCAAGCTCAAGTGTCTTGTAATAATTCCCAACAGCCAGTCGCGTTTGGCCGCGTCGATAATAGATGTTAGCCAGGCTGTAGTACGAACCCGGCCAGTCTGGTTTTGCCAGGGCGACCTTCTGAAAATACTCGATAGCCTCATCATACCTGCCCTGCATGGCCAGGGCCGTGGCCATATTGAAATGGAGGTTTGGATAGCCGGGCTGAATCCGAAGAGCCTGGTTGTAGCTTTCGATGGCTAAATCGTATCTGCGCTGGCTTGCATAGGCCCTTCCCATATATTCGTATGCCTCGACCATGTCCGGCTCGCTCTGCAGAGCGGCTTTGCAATGTTTGATGGCCTCGTCCGCCTTTGCCTGTAACAGAGACGCCCTTCCAATATTTAGATGGGCCTGGGCAAACTGGGGCCAGATACGCAGGGCCAGCCTGAACTGCTCAACAGCATCATCGATTCGGCCGGTCTGGGCCAATACTGAGCCGTAATTGTGGTGTATTTTGTAATTGTTCCTTGTTACCGCAAGGGTATGCTCATATAGAGTAAAGCCGTTTTGCCACAGTCTTACCTGCGCCCGCGTGCGAACACCCAGTCCAGCCAGTATCGCCGACGCCAGTATTGCCAGTGCGATTTTTCGCCATCGACCCCGCCCTGCCAGTTCAGCCGCACCCCAGGCTAACATAATGAATATCCCTATCAATGGAATGTAAGTATAGCGGTCGGCCATGCCCTGATTGCCCACCTGCAACAGGCCTATCACCGGCACCAGCGTCCCAAGATACCACAGCCAACCCACAGCCAGGTATCGCCGCCGGCGCATGTAAATTACACCTGCCGTTACTAAAGCCAGTATCGCACAGGACACTATCAACAGCCAAACAGGTTCGCTGCCGACCGGATGCGGATACAAAAGCACCAAACGCCTGGGCCAAATCATCTTGCCGAGATAGCTGACGTATGAGACAACGGCGTTGGAGACGCGAAACTTCAATGAAACGTTGGACATCTGTGTCACCGCGCCATAGTTTAGCTGAATGATAAACGTGATAACACTTGATGCCGCCGCCAGAACAAACAGCGGGGTCTTTTCACCAACCAGGACCAATAGTTTCGACCTTTCCAATCGTTTTAACGGCCAATAGTCCAGCAGCAGCAGTACGAATGGTAATGTCACCAGCATCGGTTTGGCCATCAGTCCGAGTGCGAAAATAAAAAACACCAATAGATACCTGCCCAAATTCCGCCGTTGCGCATATCGAATATAAGCGGCAATTGTCAACAGGGCGAAAAGGCAGCTTAGCACATCTTTACGCTCAGCTACCCACGCAACAGATTCGACATGCAACGGATGCAGCGCAAAAGCGGCAGCGACGAATGCGCTCGGCCAGATTACACCGGTCATGCGTTTTAAAACCCAGAAAAGCAGCAGTGTGTTTGCGATGTGAATAAATAGACTGGCCAAATGATGCCGGCCTGCCCGCAGACCGAACAGCTCGCAGTCCAGCATGTGACTGAGCCACGTCAACGGATGCCAGTTGCTCCCATGGCCTGTGGTAAACGCCCACAAAACCGATTCCGTGCTAAAGCCCTTATTGACGTTCGGATTTGCCGTTACATAGGTGTTGTCATCGTAGTTAATAAAATCATTGTATCTGGTCCGCTCAAAGGCAGCAAAGGTCGCCGCGGCAAGAGCGGCGTATATCAGAATCAGATACAGCTTTTTGTTCTTTCGGTTCGTTTGGCTCATAGTTTTGCCGCAGAAGTTACCTTTCACCGCATCATTTTAACGGTTATTGCTCTTAATTCAATCCTGCTTTATTTTTTTCACACCTGAAACGGGACTGTGGAAAATATTTGTTTTTCTACAGAACAATATGAAAAACCAATTATAAAAGTTTTTGGCACGGAGTTTGCTTATTACTTATAAGGCTTGATGTATTTTGAAAGAGGTTATGTGTAAAAGCAGGATAAACGCTGCGTGTAACAGAAGAAAATAAAAGGCTGTTAGTCGTCGTTAAAGCAGGATTTGAACGCTTTTGCAGTTTTAGTAACAGCTTTTATTAGTAATAAAGACAGACAAATTCAGATGGTGACAACAGCCGCTCGACCGACCATATTGGTACGTCCGCACCGACCAATATGGTACATTTTCATTTTGCGCTTTACCTGCACCTCGAAAATTACTCTTCCGCAACTCCTTGTCATAAAAGCAGTTAAAAAAATTTTATAAAAAAATAAGCCCTTTGGCATACGCCTTGCTTTTTAGTTATTCGCCAACAGTTATGTTTCTCGAACCAGGCGATTGAGAAAGAGATGAAAAAAGAGAGTTGATTAGAAATTTATTTAGAGGAAGAGAGTGAGGAAGAGAGTGATGAAGACGAGAAGTGTAGTGATATTGATTGTCTGCTGTTTTACCCTTTGTTTTCAGCCTACAATTTCCCAAGCCGTTATTTTTCCATTCGAGCTTGTCGGTGCCGGCAGCTATGACCTGGATATAACTGTAGATGTCTTCGAAGATGTCTCCGGCAGCGGCGACAACGTCGCATTTAAGTTCTACAACAACAGTCTCGACAACTGTTCGGTAGCCCGAATATACTTCGATGATGGTATACTTCCGGGCATCGACGACGTAATGAATGGTTGGGGGACAGATTTCGCCGGCGTCTTTCCCGGTCCGGGAAATCTTCCAGGCGGCCAGAATATAGACTTCTGCGCGGATAAGGAATTCAGTATTGGTGCCGACGGTTCACTGTCGAAATATGGCATCAATAATGTCCCTGAAGGCGAAAATGTCCCTGAAGGCGAATGGGTTACCATGGTCTTTAATTTAGACGATGGCGGTACGTTCGCTAACGTACTCGACGAACTTTATGACGGTCGATTACGAATCGGCCTGCATATTATAGCGTTTGATGACGGCACCAGCCAGACAGCGGTTTCGGTCCCTGAACCTTCAACGGTTTGTATACTGGGGCTTGGTACTTTGGTCCTGGTATTTGGAAAGAAAAAACGCCGGAAATAATTTTCACTGACGTAAATAAATATCCCCATCATTCTGTTGGACGTGCGGTTTTTCTAATCCGGTAAAGCGTTTATTGCATGACAGGTCTTTATCGCGAATATTATATAAACAATGAAATGGCTGATACCCGCTGCGATAGCAAAAAAGAACAAAAACCACGACGCGATAGGATAGACAACAAAGGCTCTTGGTATCAGTCCTGTGAACGGCAATACACATATCACCGGCATCGTAACAGCTACCGCTGAAAATAGAAGCACAGCCGCGTATAACAGAAACAATATAATCGACAACTTTTTGGTCTGTACCCGGTGCCGGCGAATAAAGACGTTGTAATCTTCGGCAAATCCCACGACCGCGTACAACACCCAGTAAATATTGAAAACCGGGATGAACAACAATCCTACCGCCTTGGCGGCAGAGAGCGATGCATAGTCATCCTGAATAGCTGACCACATCTTGTAATGCAGCATAAGTTCAATTACTACACTGCCTATGAGAAAAACATTTCCCGCCGCTAAAGTCAAAACCACCGCTGAGCCGGCCGCCTTTCTCATCGCCAACGTCAGACCTAAAGCACAAAAAATCCCCGCGATGATCCGGACCGCTGACCAACCATACACATACACGGTTTTCGACAACTCCTTTGATTCAGGTTCTTGGTCTACAGGTTCCTCTGGTACAGCCGGGGCCTCTTCCGGTTCAGGTTTTTCTTCTACAGGTCTGGGGGGCACAGCCACAGCCGGGGCCTTTTCCGGTTTGGGTTTTTCTTCTACAGGTCTGGGGGGCACAGCCACAGCCGGGGCCTTTTCCGGTTTGGGTTTTTCTTCTACAGGTCTGGGGGGCACAGCCACAGCCGGGGCCTCTTCCGGTTTGGGTTTTTCTTCTACGTCAGCTTCTACAGGGGCCACAGCCGGGGCCTTTGCCGGTTTGGGTTTTTCTTCTACAGGTCTGGGGGGCACAGCCACAGCCGGGGCCTCTTCCGGTTCAGGTTCTTCTTCTACGTCAGCTTCTACTACGTCAGCTTCTACAGGGGCTGGAGCCGGGGCCTTTGCCGGTTTGGGTTTTTCTTCTACGGGTGTCTCTGGCACAGCCGGGGCCTCTACAGCAGCTTCTACAAATGGCTCGATAATAAAAGGCTTGCTGCATTTCGGGCATTTCGCTCTTTTTCCGACGTTTTGCTCCTTTACAGCGAACCTCGCCTCGCAATTAGGGCATTGTGTTCTCATAACATAAACCCCTTATTAGCTATCTGCATGCATCTGGTTTTTAAAAGCACATCTTTATTCTTTATCGGCTCAATTCCTATAGGACTTTGGCCCTGTTTGAACAGGTCTGCAACAATATCGCCTTAGCCTTTTTTCTCTGTCGGGGCGGGGAGATTGGGTTTGAATCTCGTATCTCGTATTGCGTATCGCGCTGGGGAAATTGGGTTTGATTGGGTTTGAATTGGGTTTGTTTTTCTTCACAATCGCCACTTACGGCCCAAAAAACGCGCAAATTGGGTTTGTTTTGCATAATAAAGTCTGCCGGTGCGGCAGGGGAAATTTCACATTTCACATTACAGATTTCAGATTGGCCGGTTGGGTGTTGGCTAAGCCTACCTATGGCATGAATTGTACTAACCCGAAACTCCTCGCTAAAAAGAAGAAAAGAAGGGTTACTCGCTAAAAAAAGGAGGTGAGCCATGAGGGACAACCTTGAATTTACGATTTACAATTTACGATTTACATTCTAATCCCCTATTTCGATGTGCATTATACCATAAAATAAGTTAAAAGTAAAGTGAATTGTTTTTATCCTTGTAACTACGGATTTCACAGATTCGGTGGAACTGTAACTTGACAGCCGACGACCTTTGGTGCAGAATATCTTTTAAACGTACTTGGGAAAGATAAAGAACGTTGTTTGACAACTTATTTTAAGGGTGGAAACATGGAAAATTTACCACTAATCAAATGGCACACAAAAAAACTACGCGACCTTTTATTTCAAGACGCCAACAATGGGCTTACACCTAAACTGGCTGCGGAGTTAGATCGCATATTGAACAGCCTGCTGTTGAAGGATGTTGTGTCTGTTAATTTTGAGATTCCAGAAGAAGTCGTCGCCGCAGCCAATGAAGCCGAGTTGAAACGTAGAAAGTGGAGCAGTAGACTGTAGTCAGGCCTTTCGAATGATTAATGATTATTGATTAGTGATTATTGATTATGATACAGGCCTTTTGAATGATTATTGATTAATGATTAATAACGAATTTAGAATGTAGAATTTAAATGGCGGGACAAGTTTCACAGATTCCGCGGAGCTGTTAATTGAAAATGCACCGTAAGGTGTCCCTAAGGGAGTAAATTCAAAGGGCTGTGCAAAGGAAACAAAACCTGTTAAAATAGAGCTTGTATCGGGAAATACCGGTTGAAGAATTTTTTACCTTAATTTAGAAAGGAAAAGCTATGAAATGGTTGTTGCGCTCGTGTGTTATATTGCTTGCTGTTATAAATCCGACATTTGCCACGGATGAAATACAGATGCAGGCCAAAAATGATGAACTGATAACAGTTGCCGATTGCGTTAACTTTACTAAAAAGGTTGGCTCTCTGGTGCAAAACGGGATGGTGGAAGATGCATTTAATCTGCTGCACGACGAAAAATATTTTGCAAGAACTGATTTGACAATAACCCAGAAACGGGCGGCATTAGCAAATTTTCAGGCAGTCAACGAAGCCATTGACCATGTGGTCAAGTCAACCATTTATGGCGGATTCGATTTTATCAAAGTCACTAAATCGGGCGAGTGTGTTATCTCTGTCTATTTTTGGAGTAAACATCAATATGCACCGGTCCCATGGCGACTTAATTTTTATAAGCCGAGAAACACCTGGAAAATTCTTGACTTTGCTGTTGGACCGGAAGCTGTACCAGAGATTTTTTTGAACGCACAACTGGTGGATTTTCAAGAGCACAGCAAGATTAAGACAAATAATTAAAATAAGCAATAGCGTATTGAAGAAGCAACGGAAACTTCTTATATAGACTGTATAATTATTGTTAGGTTTCAGAAATAATGTTTGATCCAAACTCGCTTCTTAATGTAGAGGAATTAATCACACCGAGAACCCCGATGGAGTTGGCTTCTTGGATAGAGGATAAATGCCGTTTATTTGCAAATTGTTCCGAAGCCAAGGAATGGGTGTTGCTTCGTCAAGGCCTTTCCAAGAATTTCCATGAAGAACTCTATCCTCTGAGTCGATTCGTCACACACCGTTACACAGGGCGTTCTGACATTCAATGCATCCTTAACTTGGACAACAGGGACTTTGACGCAACCATCTTGGATTATTCAACGTCTCCTAAATCTGAACTCAAAGTCGAAATCACCACTGCAATTAAAGGATATGAAGAGCATCTGCGAATGAAATATTTTATGGAACATGGCTCTGTGTCTGTTTGGGATAATGTATCAGCTTCGGGAACTGAGAAAAGGGGCCACAAGATCGATATTGAAAACGAATTAACTGCTGAGTCTGATTTATTGGAACGTACATTTTCGTTAATCCGATCCGCGGTAAAGGGGAAGTCAGTGATTCCAAACAAACCACCTAAGTACGGTCAAGGACATGTCCTAGTCGTTGCCTTTGACGACTGGCAGTGGTTCACAGAGCAAGAAATGGCGGCTCTGAAGGACTTCGTAGAAAAGGACGTGCTTACTCTCCCTCTCGATTTCGCCGCTCTTTATGTGGTAGGGCTATCAGGGAATACTTTTGTGCATTTTGAACTGCCCAAGATTCAACACTCTCCAGCGGTGCATTAACCGCTGTGGTAGGTCAGAAATAGAAAAACGCGAGACAATTAAAGCCTTCCGTCGATAAGATATCAAATCTGCGTGTGTGGTCAAGGTCAGGTGACAATCAGGCTAAGCAGCCAGATAGCACAGCCGGTTGTAACGCCTAAAACCAAGGTAGCTGAGCTAAAGATCTTTGTTCCGACTTTTACATTCATTCCGGACATTTGGGTCACGACCCAGAAAAAGCTGTCATTCGGATGAGAAATGCCCATCGAGCCTGCGCCTATGGCCAATACAACCAAAGCCTTTTGTGGGCCTGTAACAAAACCAAACGACTCCATCAGCGGGGCCATCAAGGAAGCTGTTGTAATCAGTCCGACCGTTCCTGAGCCCTGGGCGGTTTTGATTGAAATGGCAATGAGGAACGGAAGCCAGATACCTAAATTAACCTTTGACATTGTATCGCCGATTGTCTCGGCTATTCCGGAATTGCGAAGCACCATTCCGAAAGCTCCGCCGGCACCTGTAACCATTATTATTATTGCAGCCTTTAGCAGTGCTTCACCAACCCAACCCGATACGGAAAGCATTTTCATCTCAAGTTTTTTTGGAAGCATAAACGCCAGCAGTACCCCTACAAACAGAGCGATGACGGGTTCACCAATAAAGCCGAGCAGACCCGCTAAAAAGCCCTCACCCAGGGGTTTGGCGGGTAAGCCAACGACTGATTTGGCGATAATTAACACAATTGGTGTAAGGATGGGAAGGAAGGCCTTAAAAGCCGACGGTGCTGTTTTAAGACTTTCGGTAATTTGTTCTTCGGTAATTTCCGGCTCGGGGTCAATGTATGTTTTAGAAGCAATTTTTGTAGCGAACAGCCAGCCAACAAAAAGTGAGACAATACTGACCGGCAGACCCAATAGAATAACCAGGCCGAGATTGGCTTCAAGTATTCCTGCCGCTGCGATGGGGCCAGGTGTTGGGGGCACGAGGCAATGCGAAACAATAAGCCCCATGGCCAAAGCGACTGCCGAGCCTGCTAAAGAAATTTTAGCTGCTTTTGAAAGGGCCCTGTTTAATGGTGAAAGAATAACAAACCCCGAATCAGCAAATACCGGTATCGAGACGAAATAACCGACAATTGTCATCGCCAAGGGTACATGTTTTTGGCCGATAACTTTTAATATTTTTTTAGCCATCGCAAAAGCGCCGCCCGAATGCTCAAGGAAAGTTCCAATGATGGTTCCGCATATGATTACAATCCCAATGTGGCCGAGGGTTCGGCCAAATCCGGTGTTGATTGATTCGACAATTTTCTCAAGAGGCATACCCGAAAGCAGTCCGAATCCAACGCCGACGGACAGAAGTGCAAGGAAGGGATGTAATCCAAATTTCGTCGTTAAGATGATAATAGATAATATGCTTATGAATAAAAGTACTATCAGGAGCATGGGCAAAACCTTTCGCTAATGATTGGTTATTTTAGTAAAAACAGGTACTTTTGTTACAATTCCTTTAATCTGAGATTTCCCATATTAAACGCTTAGCTACGCCGCTAAGCCTAATTTCCAATAGAATAACAAATCTGCATTGGTGGTCAAGGTTTGTACACAGGCAGGGACTTTTGTCTTTTTGCACGTGCGACGGCCGATAAGATTTTTGCCCCCACAAACATAAATAACTCAAACTGACCATCGGTCAGTTTGAGAGTCGATAGTGAATACACCGTAAGGTGTCCCTAAGGGAGTATTTAGTCGTTAGTGCGTGGAAGCCGACTTCGTCGGCAGCGAGTTTAAGTTGTTTTATAATAAGAGATTAAGTAAAAGCCATACGTAAAACCAGTCAGTTTGAATAAAAAAGATTTTTTTGTGAAACGGCCTGCCTAACAGGACGATATCTCTGTTGTATAAAAGCGCAGAGAAAATCTGTCAAAAGCAATTGTTGAAAAGGGTTATGCAGACTAAAAACGAGGTTGGCCGATGGACGACAAAATTACTGTTTTAGTTGTTGATGATTCCAGGGGAATCCGCAATATTTTGGACAAGAACCTTCAATTGGATGGTTTTGATGTATATCTGGCTGAGGATGGACGCATAGGTCTTGAAACAGCCCGCACAATAAAGCCTGATTTGATTTTGCTCGATTGGGAGATGCCCGAGATGGACGGGATGGAAACACTGGCCGAGCTTAAATCCGACGAGCAAACAAAGGATATACCTGTGTTTATGCTGACCAGTAAAAGTACGACCAGTGACGTGGGGATGGCTATATGCGAAGGCGCCGAAGGTTATTTTCCTAAGCCTTTTGATCCGACAAAACTGGGTAAAGTCCTCAAACTAAAACTACAGAAGCTGGTAACAAACTAAGGGGGTATTTGCCGTACAAATCGAAGTTGATGACGGCAAAATTTTCCGGCAGGTGGGAAGATTTGTCCCTGTCTGCAGAAGGTGACATCGGCAGCAAAAGCTCATTTTTAATATTTCACAATTTTTAAAGTTTCCTAACAACTGTATCTACAGGAAGTTACACGCAGCAAAGAACAGACCTGCTTTTATCTGGCACACAAATTGCTTTTAATAAAATACCGTAAAAAGGTTTTTGTCGTTGGCTGTCCGAATCGATAGCCGGCTTGGACCTTTTATGAAATGTTTTGATGCAGGACTTTTAATACTTTAAGTAAGTAAGGAGACAAAAAATGGGTTCAGCAATGTCAGCAGGAATTACGGGGCTGGAAGCACACCAGAGAATGTTCGATGTAGCCGGTAATAACCTGTCAAATATCAATACTGCCGCTTTCAAGGGCAGCAGAATCATCTTCTCGGAACTGTTGACCCAGACAATCAAAAAAGCTACACAGCCGACCGCTACAGTCGGCGGTACCAACCCGCAGCAGATTGGTACCGGCGTCGGAATTGCCGGAATAACTCCGAATATGGCTCAGGGCGGTATAACAAGGACAGGAAATCCCCTGGACGTAGCAATAGAAGGCGCCGGATATTTTGTTTTAAACGACGGCGTGCAGGATATCTTCACACGCGCAGGCGCGTTCGCAGTTGATGCCAATTCAAACCTGGTTGACCCGACTACCGGTTATATTGTTCAGCGTACCACTTCGGTTGGTGAGGATGACGGCTTTCAGGTAGGCGGTGACAACAACATTAGAGTTCCCTATGAGGTATCAATACCGGCAAAGGCCACCTCATCAATAACGTTGACAGGCAATCTGAACGCTACCGGAACATCGCTCGAGTCGATACAAACAAACTCAATGCAAGCGAATATGGCCTTTACCTACAGTAGCGGCACCGCGGCTCTGACAACCACACTGATCAAGGACCTGGACCAATATACAGGGACGCTGACTGCGGGCACATTTACCTTTTCCGGCTTTAATAACTCAGGCACCTCTTTAGCCACTGTCGTCCCCGCTGTTGACCTGATAATGGATATTGATACGACCACCACGATAGCTGATGTGCTGGCATGGCTGAACGACGATGAAGGCACAGCGGCAGTGGATGAAGAGCAAACAATAGCACTTGATGCGGCGGCAACTGACGGCTCGTTTACTTTGACTTTGGACGGTGAAACAACGGCTTCCATTGATTTTGACGACTCATTAGCTGAAATAAAAGCGGCCATGGTGCTTGCTTTCTCGAATGTGACCGCCGCTAACCTAACGATGAGTGGTGCAAATATGCAATCGACAGCAGGTACAACGTTCACATTCGACAGCAGTTTAGGTGATGTTAGTGATCTTAGTATTGATATTTCCGGCATGACCGCCCCGTCAACCGCCACAGTGACAGAGGATGCGACAGGCAGGGCCTTGCAGGGTGTTCTTGGCACCTGGGCGGAGGCGTCTTTGTCTGACGGCAAAATAGTAATAGAAGACACCGCTGCCGGCTACAGTCAGACGGATTTCGCAATGACATATTCCGGCAGCGGCACGCTCACTATGCCGAAGTATTTCGAGATAACACAAGTCGGAGGAGAAGAGGTCAAAAATATTAGTACTACGATATTCGATTCCAAGAGCGGCCGTCATATTCTTTCAGCCGCTTTTGTCAGAACAGACACCAACAATATGTGGGATATGATATTGACCTCAATAAGCGGCGATGTCGATACGCTGACTTTTGACAATCGGCGGATTAATGGTATAACATTTAATGCTTCCAATGGTTCGTATGCCGGCATGGACAGCACCATCGGTGATACAACACAGTTTGTTGTAACATTTTCGCAGGATACCGCCAACCCACAAACCATGGCGATGGACTTAGGTACCGTAGGCCAATTCAGCGGCGTGACACAGTTCGCCAAGAGCTCCACCGCCGTAGCAAGAGAGCAGGACGGCTATGAGGCAGGAGTCCTTTCGGATATCTCGGTCAGTACAGAAGGCATTCTTATCGGTGCTTTCACCAATGGTATCAAGAAAAATCTTGCTATCCTGCAGGTAGCGCTGTTCCAGAACCCCTCAGGTCTGGAAAGCATCGGAAACGGCTACTTGAATACCTCGGTCAACTCCGGTGACGCGGTAATTACCCAGGGCCTGGCAGGCGGTGCCGGTACAATTCACGGCGGGTCACTGGAGAAATCCAACGTCGATGTCGCCGCGGTGTTCGTTAATATGATTGAGGCGCAAAACGGCTACCACGCTAATGCAAGGACCATCAAAATTGCTAATGAGATGCTGAAAGAATTGACCAACATCATCAGATAACAGTTGCCTAACTTTAAGATGGTATCGATTAGATGACAATACCCGAGATAGAAATCAAATCCCAAGCCCAAAAGCCGCCAACCAATGCCTTTGAGGCCGTTGGCAGCGGTGTATCGGCTGAGGATGGAATTACTAAAGAAACCGCCCCGCCGACAACTAAGAAGTTCAAGCCTACCTGCCGAGTATGCGGAAAAAGACACTGGCCCTTAGACCCTTCCTGCCCCGGCAAAAAAGGGGTCAGGCAAGCCGCCAGGGCCGAGAAAACAGCCAAGGCCCAGGCTAGAAAAATAGCCAGGGCCCAGGCAAAAGCCGAGGCAAAAGCCAAAGCCCAGGCCAGAAAAACAGCCAAGGCCCAGGCAAAAGCTCAGGCCCAGGCCGAGGCAAAAGCCAGGGCCCAAATAGAATCGCAGGCAAATGCCGAGAGAAAAGCCAGGGTTGAAATTGAAAGAATAGCCAGTGCTCAGGCCCAAACAAGAGCAAACGCCGAAGCAAAGGCCAGAGTTGAAGCTCAAGCCAAAGTCAAAGAATATGCCGAAGACCTGGAGCGGGCAAAAGCAAAAGTAATAGAATACGCCCGGGTCGCCGACGATGCCCAGGCCCGGGCACAAGCCGAAGCAAAGGCAAAAATCGCAGAGTATGTCAAGGCCGCCGAAGATGCCAAGGCCCAAGCCAAAGCCGAAACACAAAACAGGACCAGGATAGAAGCACAAATCCAGGAGAAGATAAAATCTTACCAGCAGCAGATAATCGGCATCAAGGCAGAAGCCGCTGAGACTGTGGCCGTTATGAAATTCGAGGCTGAAAAAAAGGCCCGGACCTATGCTGACTCAATGGCACGGGCCCATGCCCGGATTAAAACCGAAGCCGAGCAAAAGGCCGATGCCCAGACCCAGGCCGAAGCCCAACTCCAGGCCGGTATCCAGGCCCGCGAAAAAGCTGACAACAGCGCCACTGCCGTCGAAGAAATTGATGTCCGGCTCAAGGCCGAGGAAAAATTGAGGACCGAAGCGCAAAGGCAGGCTCAGTCGCGGTCTTTCGCTACAGCCGAGGCCCAGGCCAAAGCTGCTGAATACGCCAAGGCCCTGGAAAAAACACAATCGAAAATCGTAGAGTACGCCAAAGCCGCCGAAGAAGCTCAGATTAAAGCTGAAGCCGAAGCGAAAAAGAGGATCGATACCCAGGCCGAAGCCCGGGAAAAAATCAGGTATTATGAGCAACAGTTAAAGAGCGAAGCCGAAGAAAAGTTAAAAGCAGAAGCAAGAATTCAGGCCGAAGCCGGCTGCAGGCTCGAAGCAGAACAGAAAGCCGAATCGGAAGCATACCTGCGAGTCAAAGCCGAAAAAGAGGCTCGCAGCAATGCAGAGGCGGTAAAGGACGCGGAAGAAAGACTGAAAATAGAAATCGAAGAAAGAGCAAAAGCTGGCGCCAGGGCCGAAGCCGCTGCTGAAAAAAAGACCGGAGACGAAGCAATAGCCCAGGCCAGGGCCGAAAGAAAAACCAGAATCAAAATTGAAAAAATAGCCAGAGATAAGGCCCAGGCCAAAGCGCAAGCCGAAGCAAAGGCCCGAGCCGAGGCAGAGGCAAAAATCGAAGAATACACCAAGGCCCTGGAGAAAGCAGCCGCCGAGATAGCCGAGCTTACTAAAGTCAGCGAACAGGCCCGGGGCAAGGCCAGGGTCGAAGCAGAAAAAAGGGCCGGAATCGAAGCCGAAGCGCAGGAACAAATCGTGTCTTACTCCGAGAAAATGGCTAAGGCCGAAACTCAGGCCGCAGAGACTATAGCGAAATGCCAGGCCGAGACCGCCAAGACCATAGCCGGCATTAAGGCCCGGTCCCATGAAAAGTTGCAGACTTACGAGGATTCGGTAGTGCTGCTGCGAGCCGAGATTAAAACTGAATCAGAGCAGAGAGTCCATGCACAGGCAGTGGCCGAGACTCAGACCGAAGCCAGAACTAAAGCCGAACAAAAAGCCAACCGATATGCGATGGCTCTTGAACAGACCGAATCCAAATTAAAAGAAGAATCAAAGTTAAAGGACCATGCCGAAGGAGAAGCCGAATTGCAATCCAGTGCCCGGACCACAGCCGAGGCCAGAGTCGAAAATTGCGCCAAAGCTCTTGGGCAAGCAAAGGCAAAACTCGCCGCATTTATTGACGCCGAAGCAGAAAAGCAGAAAAGGTTCGAATCCTACGAGCAGCAGATAGACGACGCTAACAGCGAGGCCCAACAGTTGTTAGCCGAACACGAAGCAGACTCAGCCAGTACCATAGCCGAGCTTAAAGCCCAACTCCAGCAGAAGGTAAAGGCTTACGAGGATTCAATAGCTCAGGCCCAGGCTCAGGCCAAAGTCGAAGCCGAAAAAAGAGCCGAAATCGAAGGCGAGATGCAGCAAAAGGTCAACTCTTATGAGGAGCGAATAAAGACCGAGGTAGAGGAAAAATCAAAACTCCAGGCAAAATTACAGACCGAATCTAAATACAGAATCGAGGCCGAGAAAAGAGCTAAGTTAGACGCTGAGACACGAATCAAAACCGAAAAGAAAGCCCTGCTCCAGGGCGAGGAAAAAGATAAAGCTTATAGTGAGGCGTTAGCCAAAGCGGAAGAAAAGATTAAAGCCGGCGCCCAGGCCCGGACCAGGGCCCAGGCCAGAATCGAAGAATATGCCAGGGCCTTGGAGGAATCAAAAGCAAAAATCGCACAGTACGTTAAAACCTGTGAACAAGTCCAGACTCAAGCCGAAGTCGAAGCAGAAAAAAGAACACGGGCAGAAGCTGAAATCATAGAAAGTGTAAAATCTTACGAGCAGCAGATAGCAAAGATCAAAGCCGAAGCGACACAAATGATAGCCGAACATAATGCAGAATCCGGCAGTACCGCAGCAGCTATCAAATCCGAAGCCCAAGAGAAGATACAGGCTTATGCCGATTCGGCGGCACAGGCTCAAGCCGAAGCCGAAGCCCAGACCGAAGCCAGAACTCAAACCGAAGAAAAAGCCAGAAGCTATGCCTCGGCGCTTGAACAGGCCGAATCCAAATTAAAGGAAGAATCGAGGTTAAAGGACCAAGCCCGGGAAAAAGCTGAATCGCAATCCCGTGCCCAAGCAACAACCCAGGCCAAAGTCGAAAAATATGCCAGGGCCCTGGAAGAATCAAAAGCAAAAATCGCGGCATATGCTAAGGCCCTTGAACAGGCCAACGCCAAAGCTAAGACTGAAGCCGAAAAAATATCCAAGGCCGAAGCCGAAATTGTAGAAAACGTAAAATCTTACGAGCAGCAGTTAGCAAAGCTCAAAGCCGAAGCGGCACAAATGATAGCCGAACATGATGCAGAGTCTGGCAGTACCGCAGCAGCTATCAAATCCGACGCCCAAGAGAAGATACAGGCTTATGCCGATTTGGCGGCACAGGCACAGGCCCAGCTCAAAACCCAAATTCAGACCGGAACCGAAGCACAGAAAAAAGCGGACAGATATGCGACGGTTATCAAAGAAGCCCAGACCAGGCTCAAGACAGAGACAAGGCTAAGGACCGATGCCGAAAAAGAGGCGAAATGTCACGTCGCTGCGGCAGAAAAAACGGAAGAAAAACTACGGGCCGAAATCGAAGAAAGAACGAAAGCCCAGACCCGTATCCAGATCGAAATGAAGCTAAGAACGCAGGCAGAACAAAAAGCCCAATCACAGTCCAACGCCCACATCGCAGTACAAGCCGATGCTGAAAAATCTAACAAGGCCCTTGAGCAGGCGAAAGCAAAAATTGCAGAGTACCATAAAACCTGTAAACAAGTCCATGCTCAGGCCGAAGCCGAAGCCCAAAAAAGAACCAGGGCAGAAGCCGAAATCACAGAAAACATAAAATCTTACGAGCAGCAGATAGCAAAGGTCAAAGCTGAAGCGGCCCAGATTATAGCTCAACAGCAGGCCGAGTCGGCCAAGACCATAGCTGATATCAAATCCGAACTTGAAGAAAAGGAGCGGATTTACACTGGTTCGATAGCCCAGGCCCAGGCACAGACCCAGACACAGACCCGCGCCAAAACCCAGGTCGAAGCAAAGGCCGGGCAATATGCAAAAGCTCTCCATGAAGCAAAAGCAAAAATCGCGGCGTATGCCAAGGCAAAAAAGGCCTCCGACGCCAAGGCCCAGGATGAATTGAAAAAGACAGCCGAACTCAAAACACAAATGCGGCAAAAAGCCAAAGCCTACGCCGAGCAGATAGCCAAAATCCAGGCCCGGGCAATAGAAATGGTAGCCAATCAAAAGGCCAAATCTGACACTGAAGCCACACAAATGATAACCAAAGTCAGGACCGAGACCGCGAATATAGTGGCTGAACTTAAAGCAAAATTGGAAGAGAAAAACAAGTCGCACGCCAGGGACACAGCAGTGGCTGTAAAAACGAAAAGCGATTTGCCTGCCGAAAGTAAGAAACCGCCGTCTGATAATCTCAGCAGACTTTCAGCGTTATCCGCACAGGACATTATGCAGAAAAACATTATCTGGGCGGGTTCAAATGAAAGTGTACAGCAAGCCCTTACAAAGTTGCAGTTGGCCGGTGCCGGCTATATGGTGATAGGCCGGGGCCGGGTGGCCGAAGGCCTCGTATCAGAATCCGACCTTACCGGTGCCCTTAGCCCCTATTTGCGGCCGGCGTTTGCGAAGTGGCGAAGGCCTTTGGATGAGGCCACGCTGCAGATCAAGGTCAAATGGATTATGAACAGGCCCGTTCACAGCATCAGCCCCGACGACCCGCTTGAGACTATAATGAAAGATATGCGTCGCCTCGGCACACGCTGCTTACCTGTAGCCGACCCGGAGGGAAAGATCCAGGGTTTGGTGACGGTGTTCGATGTTTTCAGTGCGATGTTGAAGAACAATACCGGTATAACTGACACCGATATTAAGAAGGCAGGAAAGTCTCTATTTGATCCGGAACTTGCAGTTTTAAGCTCCTGAGGCCTATTTAGTTTTTTCTTTGTCAATGCGCCGTGTTTCTACCACCGCTGCCGTTATTACGCCGGCTATGGTTAAAATACCTACAATGATAAGAATCGCTATGTATGCCTTCATATAACTCTCCGTTTATTTAACCAAACAATCTCCTGATATCGTCGTCGGTTATCCTCTCATCCGGTCGTATCGGCTGGCCCCTCTGTTTTCGCAAATGCTCGAAAAATTGCTTCACGTTTTCCGGCGTCGATTTCATCACAAGGCCCAACGAATATCTCATCAGAGAAATATCCGCACCATCGAGTTGGCCTTTTATTAGGCCGGTCTCGGCATTCTCCTGCTGTTCCATTTCCCTGTCGAATTTTTCAAGCACCTTCTGCAGACTGCTGTATTCAATCTCTTCTTTAGCTATCGGCTTATTGGTTATTTGAGAATAGGGCAATTGCATCACTCGAAAAAGATAAGCGGCTTCCGGCGGCATCGCGTCTGCATGCTCAAAGCCTTCCTTGAATTCCGGCCCGCCGAAATATTCAGGCAGCACAATGTGCGGCTTGCGTATCATCACAACGCCTTTTCTCACCACTACTCTGTCTGAGAACCGGCTGTGCTCGGCGGCAAATACATAGGGCAACTCCATATCCCCAAAGGTAAAAAGAATACTCTGGTATTCTCTGATTACCTCTGTCTTTCGCCAGTATTCCTTGAATTTTTCGCTGTCAAGTTCCATAACACCTTTTGAAATATCAAAAATCAAAGATTAAAAATCAAAATTGAGGATTCAGCCCCCATAAGGGGTAAACTTCGGCTGATAATGATTTTACGTTATTTTGCTTTGGTCATAACTTTTTCATTAACAGAAGTTTAAAACAAATACTCAAAGTTTTCGGTCAATTTAAGTTACGTATTTTGTTATTACAGGTTCACCAAATGGTGTATATCCTTTCATAGCTCTGGGCTACACCTGCAACTGCTGCTACTGCCCTTATGCCGCATTTGGGTCACTTGCCTCATCTATCTGCTGCTGCGGCTGCTCATCTTCGGATAGCTCCGAAAGACCCATTGTAAGATGTTTGGCCCTGTACTGGGAAATCTCATAAACCCACCCCTTATGTTTCATCGAGAATTGCTTGGCCTTGTCACGGGCGAGCAGCTTTGCTTCTTTTTCCTTCAACTGTTCTTCCGACTCGACCGTATTTGCCTTTATAATTTGCCTCTTGTCCGTAAACTCCGCATCGCAGGTTATATATATCTTGTTGTATTTTTGAGCAATGTTTAATGTGTAAACGGTAGAATCCTTCAGCCTGCAGACATATTGTCTTTCAAAGAACAACCCCCTGAACGTTGATTCTTTTTTAACATCATCAAATCGCAGATTCTCTAAAGCGGCAATAACATTTTTAGATTCTTTGGCCTTGAGTTTTTTGCCGACAGCAATATCTTCTAGAACAATACTGCTGCCGCCGGCTTTGGTCTTGAGGGTATAGGTGCCGTTGGGGTCACTGACTGTCACGGACTCAACATCTCCGCCGGTCACCTGAGTAATCACAGGATTGATATAACCCATCGGCCTATTGATAAACCACGGGCGGTCCAATGTAACATAAACCTTGTCACTTGAAACCAGCCTTACATAAGTCCCTTCGCTTTGTTCTTTGGACTTACCGATTACCACACCGGTCAGGACAGAAGAATCCGGCTTGACAAATTTGATAACGGTGCTGGCATCGGCTTCGGTCACCCCAAGGTCTTTGTGGCTGGTTTTGTCATCTGTATAAAGCTCGACCGTTTTAATATCGAGGCACCTGGTTATCAAATCATTTACCTTGCGCCCAAAAGCAGGATAATCCTCCCTGTCGGAAACCACAAAACTATCGGCTACACGCCTTAAAGTCATCGTGTTTTTCTTCACCTGCAAGGTAATACTGCCTATCTCTGCGGGGTTAAAGCCCTGGATAAGATAAACCGGGCCCGCAGCCTGCGGCCGGGGTCTGCTTGAATCACGGGACTGAACCACTGCCAATATAATCATTAAAGCGGCAATAATAGCTAATATCACAAGTTTCTTATTACTCATTACAAAACTCCTAACCTGCGAATCACAAATCACCTGCCACGCCTGTCCCGAGCAACGTCGAGGGGAATCACGAATCGCTTGCGTGACTGATATAATGTCTCTTTCTGATACTGCGACGAATGCCTAACACTATGGCAATTATCAAAACCGCTATCGGCCCGGGAAGCATATTGAAATTCCTCAACAGATTGCCCAAATGCTCGGTCTGTTCACGTTTTTTCAATTTTATGTCATTTAATTGACGCCGGGCCTGATGTATCTTCAACTCCAGGTCTTTTTTCTTTTGCACGATTGTACTGCCTATAATTTCCTCTTCGCCTTCCTTTGCGGACGATAATATTGATTGTAATTCACCCTGAAAGCCTGCTATTTCGGCATTAATCCCGGCCTCTTCGGCAATCGTTTCAGCTTCGGCACGGGCTTCAATCTCGTCAACTTTAACGAAAGGCCGTTTGAAGTTGCCGCGAGACCGAATTGAAATCAAATCCGTTGAACCACCCAGCTCGTCAATAGTGTTGAGCATTAGATTGCTGTTGTCCCCGACGGTCGTCTTGCCGAAAAAGAAGTTACTATATGCAAGCATATCGCTGATAAAATCAACATCCGAAAATACAACCACCACGCAATCTTCGGCGGCTTCCGTTAAGCCGGTAATCTTCTTTGTAGCTTTCTTCTGGTCTGCTGTTTGGTCCGATGATTCATCAATTAGCGACTCGACTTCGATTTCAATACCATCCGGAAAACTGCTGGCGAATTTGCCTGTGACCAGATAACCCATTGCCACAGGCTCTGTGCCGTCATAAAACTTCTTCATAAGCAGCGACGGCTCCGGCATCATTAATTCATAGGGACTGATAACTTTCCAGATGTTACCTTTATTGGTCGTTGTAATAATAGCTGTTCGTTCAATTTCATCGTTCGCATCCGCAATTTCATTCAGCACACCGGCAAATAAGACCCTCATTTGGTTCAGTTCCGTCGTAATAACGTTGTCTTTATTGAAGCATTCAGACGTCAAATTTAGAAAACCAATAATTTTTTCCGGCCTTTGGTTGCGGGTCAGTGATGCACTAAGTGCCAAGGCGCGGTCACCGATAAAAGTATTTTCCGGCATCTCCAGCCCCCAGTTTCGCAAAAGCACACCGAGGTTCGAGCTTTGCGAAAGCGCCGCCCCTGTTTGCATCGCCCGTTGGTCCGGACGGTCGGCGACACAATGAGGGTCAAGGCAAACGATTGTCCTGCCTCCTTTAAGCACAAACTGGTCTATCGCAAACATGGTCTGCTGCGGCAAATTCTTTGGATGAATGACCAGCAGAATATCAATGTCGGTAATCTCAGCAGCGTCTGTGGCAATGCTTGTAACTTCGTATTGCTGCTTTAATTGCTCGATAAACGTCCAGGCAGGCTTCGGTGTCTGGCCCTGCATTCGCATCATCTGGGCCATATATCCGCTGACATCATCGCCCATTACAGGCAGCGAGCTTAAAACCCCTATTCGCCTCTTGTGACGAGTAATCGCAGTATCTATCAAATAACTAATGTCATACTCTACGAAATTCTGGCGGTCAGGCGAGAAGAACGGCATGCCCTTTTCAACCCCAAACGAGGTTTGAATCGCAAGCCCGAAGAAAAAGCTCTCTTCCTCGGTAATCTGAAATCTTCTCAACCCGTATCGCAGTGCCTGGGCCTCTTCATCAGAAAACGGTCTGGGGTCTATCACCTGCAAATCAATCATACCTTTGGCTTCGGCCGCATACTCTTCCAGCAGCGCTTTGACGAATTGATAATAGTTGTTGAAAAATTTAATCTGGTCAGGAGCTTTAAGCGCTGCGGTTTCGGCATAGTAAAGCTTTACTTTGATAGGTTGATTGAGTTTGGCTAAAATCGCTTTTGTCCCTTTCGAAAGCGTATAAAGCCTGCGTTCGGTAACATCAAACTTCACACTCTTGCCGATATTCTGACAAATGCTTATCGCACAAAAAACAATCACCAATACCAGGAGCACGCCTATAATTGCTCGTATGGTTCTGTTCATCAGCTTGCCTTCCTTTCATCTAAAATGACGCTGTTGGCAGCGAGCCAGCCGGCAATCAATAACACAAAGTAAGAAAGGTCTTTGAACTCCAGCACACCCTTCTGGATTGATTCAAAATGTACCTGAAAGCTCATATTCGAAATTGCCGAAACCAGGCCGGCGGGCAAAAATGTCGTAAGATAATTCATAGTTGTCGGCATACCCGCAAAGACAAGAACCGCACAGGCCACAACCGAAAGAACAAAGCTTATCACCTGGTTTTTACTTACAGCCGAAAAGAAACAGCCGATGGCCAGAAACCCCCCCGCCATCAATACGCTGCCCAGATAACCGGTAATTATCAACCCGACATCAGGGTCGCCAAGATAACAGACCGTAATTACCATAGGAAATGTCAATGCCAATGCTAACGTAAGAAACACCCACGCCGCGAAGAACTTGCCCAAAACAGCCTGGCCCACTGTTATCGGCAACGTCAATAACAGTTCTATTGAGCCGGTCTTGCGCTCTTCAGCCCACAGCCGCATCGCGGTCGCAGGCACCATAAAAATAAACAACAGCGGCAGATTCATAAAAAACGTTCGCATATCAGCCTGCCTTGCCTCAAAAAATCCCTGCCTGAATGTCAGGTATCCTGAGAAAAACAGAAACACCACAAGAAACACATATGCAAGCGGCGTTTCAAAGTAACCTTTCAATTCTCTCTTAAATACTGCCCTAAATTCACGCATTTATTTTTCTCCTATGCAACCTTTGTCCTGGTAATCTTGCGAAAGACTTCCTCCAGACTACACTGGTGTTCGGCTTTGAGTTGTTCAGGCGTTGAATCCACCAGTATCTTTCCTCTGGAGATAATTATCGTTCTCGAACAGACCGCTTCCACTTCCTCAAGAATATGTGTCGATATGATAATACACTTCTCTGCTGCCATCTTATTTATAAGCTGCCTTACCTCATATTTTTGATTTGGGTCCAGCCCGTCCGTCGGTTCATCGAGGATAAGCACCTCGGGGTCGTGAATCAATGCCTGAGCCAGTCCCACACGCCGTTTGTACCCTTTTGACAACGTCTCAATCGTCTGATGGTAAACCGACTCTATCGAACATGTCGGAACAATCCGGTCGAGGGCCTGTTTGCGTTTTTTGCCTTGAATTCGACGGACGTCACAAACGAAGTTAAGAAAGTTCCCAACGGTCATTTCATTATACGCCGGCGCGTTCTCAGCCAGGTAGCCCAGTGACCTTCTTACCTCAATGGGATTCTTCAAAATATCATACCCGCATACCGTTGCTGTGCCACTGTCCGGAGCAAGAAAACATGCCAGCATTTTCATCACAGTACTTTTGCCGGCACCGTTTGGCCCGAGAAAGCCGAGAACCTGCCCCTTTTCTACATTGAACGACACATCATCGGCGGCAATCACCGGGCCGAAACTACGCCGCAGTTCCTTTACGCTTATCATATTCATCTCCTGTATTATCTTTCTGCTAAACAAAGCATTTTACAAAAATCGTGCCGGAGAAACAAGCATCTTCGCTTTATTTAGCATCATTTCAATTCGATAATTTCACAGCCCCGCCAAGGCCTGGCAACATAAATATCACAATCCAGACCGAATCTGTCCTTGTAGGCCTTATGAACTTTTTGCTTTATCCTTTCAGTTGCGTCAGGCTCAGCCAACGCTACAACCGACCCGCCAAACCCGCCGCCCATGATTCTTGCACCGTAGGCCCCTTCGCATCCCCAGATTTGCTCAGCCAGAAAGTCCGTCTGTGCACACGATATCTGATACAAATCCCTCGCTGAGCAGTGGGACAGGCTCATCAATCTGCCGAATTCAGCCACATCGTTTTCCCTAAGGGCCTGCCCCGCAGCCAATACCCTGGCATTTTCACCTATTATGTGACTGGCGCGAGCAAACGTTACATCATCCAACTGCTCTTTTACCGACTCCAGCATAGCCTGGTCTGCATCGCGAAGGGCCTTCACCTCAGGAGCACTCTTGCTTATCACCGCGCAGGCCTGTTCACAACTGCTGCGCCGCCGCCCATACTCACCACCGCCAACCTCGTGCCGAACCATACTGTTGAAAATCATTATGCAGCAGTTACTGGTGTCAAAGGGCAGAGACTGAATACTCACATCGCGACAGTCCAGAAATACCGCGTGGTCTTTTTCACCCATTATCGAAACGGTCTGGTCCATTATCCCGCAGGGACTGTCAGCGTAATCGTTTTCCGCCTTCTGACATATCCGGGCCAGTCGCTTCGGGTTCATTTCATACCCAGGCTGCGAATTGTGAATCATCGCTCTGGCAAGAGACACCTCCAAAGCTGCCGAGCTGCTCAACCCCGCTCCCAAATGCACTTCGCTGACAATGTACAGATTTGCGCCTTTCAAAGCCACGCCTTCAGCGGTCAGCAGCGCCGCCACCCCCCTGCCATAATTGGCCCACTTGCAATCACTATCAGGCCCCAAATCGCCGGCCAATTCGAATTCATGTTTTTCACCGGCCCATTCCGAATATAGACAGATTTTCTTGTCCCCGCGCCCGCAGGCCGCCACCCAGCAGGAATCGTCTATCGCAGCGGCAATTACAAAACCCTCGTTGTAATCCGTATGACCGCCAATCAGTTCCACCCTCCCGGAAGCTCGACTGATAAAAGCTGGTTTGCAGCCGGCGTAAACATCTGCAAAATTTTTTAATATCCCGTCAATTAAGCAACTGTTGTCACTAACCATTCGAAAGTCTCCGAAAACACAAATCAGCTTCCGAGGAACCCGAAAATCCTGACGTGCAGCAAAATGCCGCAGGATATGTGTCAAAAAGGATACAGCTTTACAGAAGAGTTATGCCCTTGGCCTTCATCTTCTCTATGACCGGCATCAACTCTTTCAGCAGTATCTGCAATTGCTGGCTGTTCTCAAGTAAATTCTCATACAATCGCGCGTCGTTAATAAGTTTGCCGGCAGTTCCCTCGCCGCTGTTCACTTTCTCCAAAACCAGCCGCAATTGTGTAACTGTTTTAGTTAATTCTTCGTTCATACCCACCAGGGCCGTAGCGACCGTCTCTATCTGGACATCGGCGTTTTCCAAAGCTTCTGCGCCGGCTGCGCTAAACCGGCGGAATTCTTTCAGGGCCCCAGTGGCCTCCTTTGTGGCCTTAGACATATTAGCAAGGATCGCATTGATATTTTCTTTATTTTCCTTATCGCTGACAATGTCGTTGGCGTTAGTTATAAGTTTGTCAAGACCGTCGACCAGTTTGCCCAGTTTTTCCTGGCTTTCCTCAGGGAAAAACTCACTGGTCATACCGGTCGAGCCCTGCACAAGACTTTTGGAGTTCAGGAATTCACAATCGGGGTCCATCACATCGAAAGCCGATGTTTTAAGCTCGATAAAACTGCTGCCCAAACCGCGTGTCATCAGATTTATTTCGACATTGGCAGGGATATTGTCATATCTTTTGTCGATACTCAGAACCACTACGCTTTGATGATAGAACTTACCGGTTTTCAGGTCCCTCATAACTGTCGGCGGTTTAACATCGGTCACCTTACCGATTTGATAACCGGCGAATTGGACCGGGGTATTTTCCTGAACACCAGTAGCCTTGGCAAACTGGACCCTTATTTCAAAGGACGTCCACCTGCTGACGAAAATCGGCAAATCGCCGAATTTATAAATCAGCCCCACCAGAGCACATATAGCTATTACCACAAAAACTCCTACTATAGTATTACGCTTCTTCTGGGTGGTTTCGTAATCACTCATTATTTGCTTCCTTTCAAATCTTCTCGGCCTTCCAGAAACAATTCCCTTATCGCACGTAATGGATAACCGCTTTCATTAAGCCTCTTTATCAGTTTAATCCGTTCCACACTCTTTTTGTCAAAAAGCCGTCTACCCGTTGGCCTAACTTCAGTCGCCTCGAGCAGCCCGACCATAAGATAATATTGCAAAGATTGCCGGGAAATGCCAGCTTTTTTTGCCGCTTCGCCTATTGACATTAATTTAGCTTTCTGTCCCAAAGCTCATCCCTGTACAATTGTATACGTTTTTGACAACCCTGCCCTTCTAAAAAAAACACGACTATTTTATTTTCCCGACTGCCCTTTTCGCCAATGCAAGAAACGAGACCTTTACCTGCTCAAGTCTGAGGCATTTTACAGCCTCTTTGACATCTGCCAAAGTATCGAATTTTCTCAGCCATTGCGGCGAAATCATAAGTAGATAATCCAGCCCTGCTGGAATCTGGTCCTGACTTTGCCGAAAAGCTTCCCGCAACAGCCGTTTTAACCGATTACGCACGACCGCATTTCCACAGGACTTGCCAACGGAAATACCCAATCGCCGACAGCCCAAATCATTGGCAGCAATATATAGCAGAAGTAACTCGTCACTGACCGCCAGCCTGCGGTCCAGCACAGCCTTGAACTGCCTGTTGCTGACAAGTCTTTTGCTTTTCGGAAAAGAAAACCGCTTTGCTTCCGCCACAAATCTCGACCTTTATCCACTAACCTGCCGCCAGGGCCATTCCATCCGCCGCCTCGCGCCTGCGCAAAACCTCTGCGCTTATCTTGCGAAGCGTCTTACGATAATCCAGAACACCAACCAGTTTTTCGCCGTCACCGCCGGCTACTACCGGCATATTTTCCAAATCATATCGCTGCATCATCTCGAACGCATCTTCCAGCGGCGTCTGGGCGGTAGTTTTATCTATTACCGGCTCTGCAACGTCGCACGCCAGCAGCCAGCCGGCAACGTCCTGATTGGCAAACATTTCTTTGATGCCGGCAATAGTAATCTTGCCGACAATATGAGACTCGCCGTCAACTACCGGATAATACACGTTCTCGGTCGTGCTGAAGACCTTAAGTATCTCCTGCAGCAGCAAATCCTGTGGTATGCTTGCCGGATTGGTATCCATAACATCGGCCACAGTGTAGGTCTTTATCAAATCTTCCTCGGTAACATTCATCCCTATTTCGCCCGCCCTTTTGACACCGATCTTGACCAGCATCGGCCCAATTAATTCTATGATGAATGTTTCTGTCATAACAACAATAATAATCATTCTTGCAAATGCCGGCTCAAAAAGATGGCTGGACAAAATAGCCAGTCCAATCGCAACACCGGCCTGCGGCAGGAGGCAGATACCTAAATATTTACGCACTACCGCAGGTGCACCGGAATAGGCTGCACCAAGATACGACCCCAACATTTTGCCGCCGACCCTGAATGAAATATATACCGCCGTTATCATTGCTATCCGCAGACTCATACTGCCGAATTCTATATGTGCGCCGGCAAGGACAAAAAATGCGGTATAGATGGGCGGAGAAAATTTCTTGATAAGTTCGAATATACTTTTACTGCGCCGCCCTGCCATATTGGCAATTGTTATACCAAAAACCATTGAAGGCAGGATAGGTTCTATCTGGTGGACAATTGAGTTGCCTACGACAAGCAGCAGCAGCGCTATCGAAAATCCCAGGATTTTTTCATCATCTTTAACAAATTTCAATAACCCATACAGTGCCACCCCTGCCAGGAAACCTAATAATACAGCGCCGGCGATTTCACAAAATAATCGGTATGTACCGCCGAGCACTGAATTATGTTCGGCGCCCATTATAATACCGGCACCTGTTGCGGCAGCTTTGTAAAGCAGAAGCGCCAGGGCATCATCGAGGGCGACAATAGCAAGGATTGCCGCTGTCAGAGGCCCTCTTGTTTTATACTCCCATAAAACGTTTGTCGTCGCCGCAGGTGCCGTAGCCGAGGCGATGGCACCGAAGACCAGCCCCATTGATATTGAAACAGGCCAGTTGTTGGTAACCAGATATCCGGCAAGTGATGTACCTATAGCTACAAGCACAAAGGACCCTATTCCCTGCGAGAACAGAATAATGAAAAACTGTCTGCCGTACTTCTTGAAAACATCTCCCCGCAGTTCACCACCAATCATAAATCCTATGAAACCAAGAGCGAGCATCGTAAATGGTTTGATGGTCTCAACGGTTTGGCGGCTTAACACACCAAGAACGTCACCGCCCAGAATTACACCAACGATGACACACCCGACAACCTGCGGAATGCCGAGCTTTTGAAAAAGACGTGAGGCGACTGTTCCCAAAAAAACTATCAGCCCTAACAGCAGAACCAGGTTCAGGTGACCGGCTATTTCCATATCCGCATTAACGAGCAAATTGAGCATATCAATCTTATCTTTACAGCCTGCCGAACTATGTATACTCCGCACTTTGTATATTATCAGCTTTTTGCTGCCGTTTCAACACCTCTGCACTCAGTGACCGATGAACGCTGCGGCAATTCAGGACCCCGGCAAACTCATTGCTTTCGTCTGAGACGATGACAGGCAGATATTCTATATCAAGTCGCCTTGTTTTCTCAAATGCGTCCGACAACCAGACATCAGGTGTTACCCTGGCAATAATCGGCTCGACAATATCCAGCGCAACCAGCCACTCATTCAACTCCTGAGTTGTGAAAGTATTTCTGATACCGTCCAGTGTTATAGCACCTATCAATTTTTTATCACCGTCGACAACGGAATAATAAAAACTGTCGGTATCGCTGACCACTTTAATTACCTCGCTCAGCGACATTCCTGCCGAAATAACAGGGACCTTTGTATCCATCACATCGTTGACTTTGTAAGTTTTGATAAGGTCTTCCTCGGTAACATTCATTCCTACTTCGCCTGCCCTTTTGACACCGACCTTGACCAGCATCGGCCCAACTATTTCCATCACAAATGTTGCCGACATAACTATCATAATAATAGTCTTGCCAAGTTCGTCGTTGAACTGTCGGCTGGCCAAAATAGCCAGACCAATTGCCACACCCGCCTGAGGCAGCAGACAAATACCCAGGTACTTACGGACCGGAACAGGCGCTGCCGAATAAGCGGCGCCAAGCCAAGTCCCGGCTACCTTACCCACAGCCCTGGCAATAGTAAATACCACTATCATTACGACCAGCCAGAACGCTAATCTGCTAAATTCCATATGAGCGCCCGCCAGAACAAAAAACAAAATGTAAATTGGAGGAATGAACTTTCTGACAAGCTCAAAAAGGCTTTTGCTGCGTCGAGGCGCCAAATTGGCAATCGTTATCCCTAATGTCATAGCAGGTAAAATAGGGTCAATGTCCGGTATCATTGAAATACCAACAACAAGTAAAAGTGACGCCAATGTGAATCCAAGTATTTTATCTTCTGCTCTGACGAATTTTAACAGATAATACAACAGGACTCCGGCCACAACCCCCAACAGTACCGCGGCAATAATTTCACCCAACAGCAAAAGTGTACTAAAAAAAAACGAATTATGTCCTGTCCCCAAAAGTGCCTGAGCCCCCGTTGCCGCACCACGGTACAGCACCAGAGCCAGAGCGTCATCCAGTGCGACAATGGCAAGTATCGCCGTCGTCAAAGGCCCCCTTGTCTTATACTCCCATAAAACATTCACCGTTGCAGCCGGTGCCGTGGCAGAAGCAATAGCACCGAGAACAAGCCCTACGGCGATTGAAGTCGACAGTTCATATTTAAACAGCCACATTGTAAGCGACGAACTGGCAGCCACCAGCAAAAATGCCCCGAAACCCTGAGAGAAAAGAATAATAAAAAACTGCCTGCCGTATTTCTTGAAGACTTCGGACCGAAGCTCACCACCTATCATAAAACCTATAATACCAAGGGCAAACATTGTGAAAGGTCTGAGTTTCTCAATTGTTTCGGTGCTTATAATATGAAGAACATCTCCCAGAACAATCCCCACAAGAACACACCCGACTACCTGCGGAATACCAAGCTTTTGAAAAAGACGAGAACTGAACGTCCCAAGAAGGACGATTACCCCGAACAACAAGACCAGATTCAAATGTTCTGTACTCTCGGCAGTGGCGATAACAAACGAATAAATCATAACAATTTCATCTCTACAACTTATGTCAATTACACATATCGACCGCTTTGTATATTATCGGCTTTTTGCTGCCGTTCCAACACTTCTGCGCTGAGTTGACGGTGAACATTGCGAACATCCAGAAGGCCGATGGTATACTAAAAAACTTCATGTTAGCCTCTAAATCGGCTTTGTCAAACGATTTTCACTCATCTTTCGCACGGATGGTTTAGACTACATGGCCCGCTAAACTAAAGACTTTGAGAACTTTTGCGCTTATGTTATAGTATATCCGATGTCGATAAACAAAATTAAGTCACTATTGGTTTCAGGAGAATGCTGAAATGTCGCAGCAGAAAAAAATCCAGCTAAAATTGCTGATTGCCGTTGTTGTAGTTGTCCTTGCGGTGGTATTTATCCATCGCGTAATGCTGTTCAAGCCTAAACCCTCGCTCTCGCAATCGCCTGCCGAGCCCTCAGCAACCGAGCATCAGCACCAACCATCGATTTCGCAACCACCTGCCACCCCCCCCCAGCCACAGCAGCAGCACCTCGAACCTGCGCCGATTCAGCAATCCGTCGAACCGGTTGTCAAAATCACTGCAAAACCCGATGCCAATCCCGCCCAAAGCTCCAGGTTATCCCTCAATGATATAATCCGGACCGCGATAAGCTGGGGGCCGATTCAGCATTTCTGGTTTGGCAAAACGGCGCCGAATTTTACCTTAACCGACATTGCCGGCCGAAGGCACAGTTTGAGCGATTACCGAGGCAGAGACGTTATGCTGGTCTTCTGGGCTACCTGGTGCGCCCCCTGCAAAACCGAAATTCCACACCTCATTGCACTGCAGAATATTATGGGCAAAGACAAATTGGCAATATTGGCCATATCATACGTAACGCCTATCGAGACTACCGAAAAAGTCAAAGCGTTCGTGAAAAAATATCCGAGGATAAATTATACGATAATTTCGGTCCAACCCTCCTTTATGCCCACCCCTTACAACGATATTACCGGCCTGCCAAGTGCGTTTTTCATTGATAAAAGAGGCAAAATAAAGCTGGCCACCGAGGGTTTGCTGTCATTAAGTCATATGAAAGCCATATTGCAGGCCGAATAGCTATAAAACCATCGTAGCTGCGAATTTTTAAAATTTTCTGGACAGGGCCAAACGGGATGGCTATAATATCGTATCTATTAGTTGATGAATGATTAAGAATTAGAGGTACTTTTCATGGCACATAAAAAAGGACAGGGCTCTTCGAGAAACGGCAGAGACAGTAATCCGAAATACAGAGGCGTAAAGCTGTATGGCGGCCAGGCCGCAAAGGCAGGCTCAATCGTCGTCCGACAGTGCGGAACAAAGTTCTTTGCAGGCAATAATGTCAGTATGGGAAGGGACTTTACTCTCTTTGCCACCGCACCCGGAACTGTCCGCTTTCAGGGCCGAAAAATCCACATTGACCAATAACAAAAACCAAAAATAACCTAAAACACAAAAAAGGATGGTAATAACGCCATCCTTTTTTTATACACAATACGATATACGCGATACGAACAATATGTTTATCGATGAAGCAAAAATCCAGGTCAAGGCCGGTAACGGCGGCAATGGCTGCCTCAGTTTCCGCCGTGAGAAATTCATCCCAAAAGGCGGACCTGACGGCGGCAACGGCGGCAGAGGAGGAAATGTCTATATCGAAGCCGCCGGAAACCTCGATACCTTAACCGACTTTGCCGGCAAACACCACTGGCACGCACGGAATGCCCAGGATGGCCAGGGAAGCAACAAATCAGGAGCTGACGGCCAGGACCTTGTAATCAAAGTCCCGCCCGGCACTATTTTATACGATATCGAACTGGACCTGATGCTCAAAGACCTCAAAGAGATCGGCACTAAGGTCTGCATCTGCCGAGGCGGCAAAGGCGGAAGAGGCAATAAGGCCTTCGCTACATCGATAAACCAGGCACCCAGACGAACCGAACGCGGCAAGAAGGGGCAGGAAAGAAATTTAAGACTTGAACTCAAGCTCATCGCCGATGTCGGCCTCGTAGGTATGCCAAATGCCGGCAAAAGCACACTTGTTTCACGCTGCTCAGCGGCGAGACCGAAAATCGCCGATTATCCTTTTACCACTCTTGAGCCGGTGCTGGGCATTGTCGAGTTGACAGATTTTCGCAGGTTCGTAATGGCCGACATCCCAGGCCTGATTGAAGGCGCGCATGACGGTGCGGGACTGGGATTTGAGTTTCTAAAACATATAGAAAGAACTACAATTCTGGCACACATTCTTGATATAATGCCTATAGACGGCTGCGACCCTGCTGAAAACTACGCCAGGATTCGCAGAGAACTGGCCCAGTACAGCAAGGTTTTAGCCCGGAAAACTGAATTCATAGTTGCCAACAAGATTGACCTCGACCCGGACGGGAAAATAGTAAAGAAACTGGAAAAGAAGCTGAAAAAAACGATTTACCCGATTTCAGCGGTTACCGGCCAGGGAATAAAAGAACTAACCGAACTTTTGTGGCAAAAGGTAAAAAACAAGAATCACGAATCACGAACCACGAACCACGAATCATGAATATTATCGCGGTAGACATAGGCAATACAAATATCACGATAGGCCTGTTCCTTGCGGGTAAAGAACAGTTTATCAAATCCATTCCCGGCCAATCTGAGACCCAATTAACCAATTGCTTAAAGTCTGCCTGGAAAAAAGTCCCCATCGCCAAAAGCTCAAAAGAAAAAAAACGCGATGGTGTAATTGTCATAAGCTCTGTCAAGCCCGCCTGGACCAAACGCCTCCAGCAGCTAATAAAAGAAATCCTGGACGAACGGATATATGTTTTAGGCAAAAACATCCCCCTGCCGATGAAGCTGGCTGTCGATGAGCCTGCTAAAGTCGGCACCGACAGGATTGCCTCAGCAGTGGCAGCCTATGATGTCGTCGAAGGCCCGGTCGTAGTAGCCGATTTCGGAACAGCCATAACTATCGACCTTGTTGATGGTAAAGGTGTTTTCTTAGGTGGTGTGATATGCCCGGGCTTCGATATCAGTGCCGAGGCCTTGAAGGAAAATACCGCCCAACTGCCTAAGATAAAAATTTCCCGTCCGAAAAAGCCATACGGAAAAAATACAACACAGGCCATAAATTGCGGCCTTTACTATTCGGCCATAGGGACACTGAGGGAGGTAATCGAACGGTATGCCGAGGAAATCGGCAAATGGCCCTACACGATAGTTACAGGCGCAGCGGCCGACATTATAAAAGACGACTGCGGCTTCATTGACTCCTTTGTCCCCAACCTGGTCGTAAAGGGCATCGTCTTGGCATATCAAAAACATATACAAGAAAAAAACCTGTAGTCCGTTCGGAGAAAACCTATGGCATCAACAATAATACCGGATATTTTTTCCAAGGCCTGGTTTTGGTTAAGCCTATTGGCAATTATTGCCATAATTCATTATTTTTGGGGCAAAGCTCCATCGCCACCAAAGCCGAGCAAATTTCTTGCTAAACATAAAAAAACTGTAAATAAAGTGATGGATATATTCATAATCTGTTTACTTTCAGTTTTTTTCTTATTATTAGTGTTTCCTGCCATAAAACAAATATTCAATTCTTCTTCTGCTCCTCCAGAGATTCGATCATCCGCTATTCACTTTGCCTTGGCAGCTTTTCTTATAGTTATAATTGCTTGGTGTGGCACATCCGGTATGTTAATCGGAATGCTCTCTGTCTTTCAATCAAATCTTACAAAAGCCAAAAGAATTTTCTTACTTATTATCTGCCTTTTACCGTTACTCTTTTCAGTTATAGCCCTTCTAATTGAACCTGGAGAAGAACCTTGGGTGACAGTAGCGTTAACTCTTATATGTTCAGTAAATTGTTGGATAATTAACGCTCCCGCCATATTCATCGGTAAACATTTTTTTCCGGTAACTTGGGCCATTATGCGTAAATTACGCTTGGTATCGGGAGAATACCAGGGATGAATTGGACTGTTGAATTGAGGCAGCTATGAATACATTCGCCGCAGTTATGACCGGCAAAGGCACAGGTGCCATATCGACCATTCAGCTCTTTGGTAAAAGTGCCGACGACGTTCTGAAAAAGATATTCAAGCCGGCTTCGGGCAAATCGGTAAGATTCAAAACCGGCCAAATACTGCTGGGAAAAATAACTGAGGCAAGCGGAACCATCGACCAGGTAACTATCGGCTGTGAAGGCCACAAAAACTTTGCAATAAACTGTCACGGCAATCCACTTATTGTCGCCGACATTATGCAACTGCTAAAAAAGCATGGTGTCAAGCTGCTAAGTGCCGAGGACCTTTTAACAAAGATTGCCTCTGCCGAAGGCAACCTCAATACAATCGCCCTTGAAGCCAGATTGGCCCAGCCAAAGGCAAAAACAATCCAGGGCACAAAAATAATCGCGAATCAAATAAAAGCCGGCCTGACTAAAAAAGCAAACCACTGGCTGGGCAATATAGACACAACACCACTGGCCGAAATCACAACCGATGTCGAAACTATACTCAAAAACACCCGGACCGCCGGACTGATTATCTATGGCTGCAAAGCGGTCATCGCAGGCCCGCAGAATACCGGCAAAAGCACATTGCTCAACTGCCTTGCCGGCAAACAAAAGGCCATAGTTACTGACATCAAAGGCACAACACGCGATTATGTCACCGCCCGGTGTCAAATCGATTCGCTTTCTATAGAGTTGATTGACACCGCCGGACTCGATGAAAAATTAACCGCCGGACCTGATTCGATTGACGCCAGTGCTCAGGACAAAGCCGCCGAAATTTTGCAGCAGGCGCATTTGGTTCTGCTCGTTCTGGATAATAGCCAGCCGGCAGGTCAGCTTGATAAGCGGCTTCTTGAAAAAATCGCCGGCAAAAAAATCCTGACGATATTGAACAAGTCCGATTTGCCCGCCGAATTCGACACTGACAAACTCCCCAAGGCCCTTGCCACCACAGTCAAGATAAGCGCAAAGCACAACACTGGAATCGAAGATTTGAGGGAAAAAATCCGAGACCTTTGCGGTGTTATCGATTTCGATTTGCGGACCGAAGTCTGTATAACAAGCCGACAGGAAAACCTGCTAAGCGAACTTCTCGGCGCAAAATCCAAAAAACAGGCCAGGCTTATCATAACAAAGTTGTTATACCCTTCAGGGTAATAAATTCCCGCGAGTAGAACTGTAAATTATTGCTGTAAAGTACTTTGCCCGCGAATAAACGGGAAATTTCAATTGGGAGTACTATAAAAAGCCAGCTTCGTGTATAATCTGCACCTATGACTCCCAAAGACCAAAAACTAACGCCTGCGATGAAGCAGTTTCATCATTTCAAGCAAAAATATCCCGATGCAATTCTGTTTTTTCGCATGGGCGATTTTTACGAGACCTTTTATGACGATGCGGTGGTCTGTTCGCGGGTCCTTGGCCTGACCCTTACCAGCCGAAGCAAAAGCACCAACCCCATTCCCCTGGCCGGCGTCCCATATCACGCCATTGACGGCTATCTCAAAAAAATGATCCAGGCAGGCTATAAGGTCGCCGTATGCGAACAGGTCGAAGACCCTAAAACGGCAAAAGGTGTGGTAAAACGCGATGTAGTGAGAATCGTCACGCCCGGCACCCTCACCGACGATATGCTGCTGGACGCCAAAGAAGATAATTTTCTCTGCGCTGTTTCACTTGGCTCAAACAGCAACGCCGCGATTAGCTGGGTCGATATTTCGACCGGCCATTTTTTCGTCCAGGAATTACCTGAAAAAAGCCTGCTCGATGAACTGCTGAGACTGTCACCAGCCGAGTGCCTGCTTGCCGACAGACGCGGTGAGCTATTCGAGGCAGAGATGAGGAAACTGGCCAAAGAAATCGCCCAGCTAACGGGAGCGGTCATAACCGAACGCCCCGCCTGGTACTTCGACCCTTACCAGGCCAGGCAGCGACTGCTAAAGCATTTCGGCACAACAACTCTCGAGGGCTTCGGAATCATCGACGGCGACCAGACTATAACTGCCGCCGGTGCGATTATCGAGTATCTCAATGAAACACAAAAGACCGCGCTCGGCCATATTTCAGCGCTTAAAAAAATCGAACACCAAAATTTTCTCCAGATCGATCCGGCCAGCCTGCGAAGTCTGGAGGTCCTGAGGACCATTCGCACCGAAAGCCAGAAAGGCACGCTTTTAGACTGCATCGACTGTACCCTTACCGGCATGGGCGGCAGGATGTTCAGAAACTGGCTGTGTATGCCGCTGTGTGACCTCGGCGCGATAGAACTTCGCCAGGATGCGATAGAGCAATTAAAAGAATCCGAAACCGAGTTGACTCGGATTTGCAAATTACTTTCAAGCACCGCTGACCTTGAGCGAATTGCGGCCCGCATCAGTACGTTTCGCGCTGCCCCTCGCGATATGGTGGCCCTGGCAGCAACACTTAGACAGATACCTGCACTGACAGATGTACTGCAAGGCTTTGATGCCGACCTGCTTGTTCAGTTAACGCAAAAGTGCGACAGTATGGATGAACTTGCCGACCTCATAGAGGCCGCAATCAAGCAGGAACCTCCTTCGCATTTCAGAGACGGCGGTATCATAAGGTCCGGCTTCAACGAAGAACTCGATGGACTTCGTTCGATTTCCAAAGACGGCCAAAGCTGGCTCGGCAATTATCAAAAAACTCAGGCCCAGCGAACAGGAATTACAAACCTGAAAGTCGGCTACAATAAAGTCTTCGGTTACTATATCGAAATAAATCATTCCCAGACCGACAAGGTCCCTGCTGACTATGTCAGAAAACAAACAATCAAAAACGCAGAGCGTTACATCACCGACGAGTTGAAACAATATGAAACCCAGGTACTCAGTGCCTGGGAAAAAGCGTTGGAGTTAGAGGTACGACTATTTGAGCAGGTCCGGCAAGAGGCCGCTAAGTATGTAAACCGGTTGCAGCAACTTGCCGGCGTCCTGGCTCAATGCGACTGCTTAAGTGCCCTTGCCCACCTGGCAAAGCACAGAAATTACATCCGTCCCCAAATAACCGATGCCGGTACGCTTTACATAAACGAAGGCAAACACCCCGTCCTGGCCCAAATACTCGGTTCCGAGTTTGTCCCCAACGATATCGAACTTGGCGCCAAGGCCGGTGACTGCATGATTATCACAGGCCCGAACATGAGCGGAAAAAGCACATATATCCGGCAGACCGCCCTGCTGGTACTGATGGCCCAGACCGGTTCTTTCATACCAGCCAAACAAGCGGAAATTGGAATAGTCGACAGAATCTTTACGCGCGTAGGTGCTTCCGACGAACTCGTTCGAGGCCGGTCAACTTTTATGGTCGAGATGACCGAAACCGCCAACATCATCAACAACGCCACAGATAAGTCACTTGTAATACTCGATGAGGTAGGACGCGGCACAAGCACATATGACGGCCTGTCACTTGCCTGGGCGATTACAGAACACATAGCAACTAAAATTAAATGCCGCACACTTTTTGCTACACATTACCATGAATTGACCGAGCTTGCTGAATTGTTCACCAACATTAAAAACTGTAATGTCGCTGTCCGTGAGTGGGCCGACCAGGTCGTATTCCTGCACAAAATCCTGCCCGGCGGCACAGATAAAAGCTATGGCATACACGTAGCAAAACTGGCAGGCGTCCCGAAATCCATACTCGAACGCAGCAAAGAAATTATGGCCGAACTCCAAAGCACCTTCCAGAAAGAAGCCGGCGGAGTGCATTTGTCAAAGTTGAAAACAAAAGACGACTCTGACTGCCTCTTTGTTCAGAAACACAAATCCGTCCTCGACAAACTTGCTTCTACCGATGTCAATAATCTTACACCAATTGAGGCAATAAACCTGCTTAGTCAAATAAAGGACGAAATAAAAGAAATGACGACAAACGACGGAGGACAGTAGACAGATAACAAAAATGGCTAAATTACATTATTTTTTTGTTTTTCTCTGAGTTCTCTGTGAACTCGGTGCAGGTATATAATTAATCCGCCCACTATTTTCAGGAGAAACGCTGTGGAAAAGAAACTAATCAAATCTAACCTTTTCGGCCTAAAACTTTTAGCTGCCGTCATATTTATTTTTGCTGCTCTTTTAGCACCGCTTACCATCGCCGCACAGCAAAGAGACTATAACGGCCCTTACACCGGCGACCATTTAAGCCGTGTAGCCTTCCCTCTTGGCGGCATAGGGGCCGGGATGATTTGCCTCGAAGGAACCGGCGCCCTGAGCCACGTCTCGCTCCACAACACCCCGGACATCTACAAAGAACCCTGTACGTTTTCAGCCATTTGCATAAAAGGCAAAAAAAATATCGCCAGAGTACTCCAAGGCCCTCTTGCCTCGTGGAAACTCTTCGGTAGACCCCGAAGCGGCAACGGCTCAGGATTTAACACTTACGGCCTGCCGCGATTCGCACAAGCAACTTTTCAAGCTCGTTTTCCATTCGCTGCCATAGACCTCCAGGACCCTAAAATCCCTCTTGAGGTCCGAATCACCGGATGGAGTCCCTTTATCCCCGGCGACGCCGACAACGCAAGCCTGCCGGTAGCTGCCTTGGAATATCAGTTCACAAATCCAACCAGCCGAACCATAGAAGCGGTCTATTCTTTTAACTCAAAAAACTTCATGCGGGACAGAAACGCTGTAGACAAAGTCTTAGAAACCCAAAATGGTTTCATATTGGCTCAGACCGAAAATAAAGAAAAGCCATACCGCAAAGGCTCTTTTGCCGCTTTTATCGATGACCCAGACACAAAGGTCAACTGCCTCTGGTTCCGTGGCGGATGGTTCGACCCTCTTACTATGGCCTGGAAAGATATCCAACAAGGAAACTACTACGATAAAGCCCCACCAACCGAAGGAAGCCCCGGCGCCAGTATTTTTGTGCCCTTCAAATTACGCCCAGGCCAGAAAAAAACCATCAAGCTGATGTTCTGTTGGTATGTTCCGGAAAGTAATCTGCGAACGCGCAAAGACATAGAATCAAAACAGACATGTGCCTCCGATAGTTCCTGTGCATCGACCGATGCCTGCACGCCGAAGACACCATCCAATTACAAGCCCTGGTACTCCGGGCGATTCAAGGATATTACAGAAGTCGCCAACTACTGGCGAGACAACTATACAGCATTGCAAAATAAGAGCCGTCAATTCAGCGATTGTTTCTACGACACCACGCTGCCGTCGGAAGTCATCGAGGCTGTAGCTGCCAATCTGACAATACTTAAGTCCCCCACTGTCCTTCGCCAGACCGACGGCAGGCTCTGGTGTTTCGAAGGCTGCGTCGATGACAGGGGCTGTTGCGCCGGCTCCTGCACTCACGTCTGGAACTATGCCCAGGCCATCCCGCATCTGTTCCCCGCCCTGGAGCGGACCCTGCGACAGACAGAGTTCTACGAATCACAGGCAGAAACCGGTATGCAGCAGTTCCGCGCTGCCCTGCCGATTCGCACCGGTGTTGTTCCTCACTATAAACACGCCGCAGCCGACGGCCAGCTTGGCGGAATTATGAAAATCTACCGAGACTGGCGCATAAGCGGCGATACAAAATGGCTGAAAAACATCTGGCCCAAAGTAAAGCAAAGCCTGGACTACTGTATTGAAGCATGGGACCCCGAACATAACGGCGTCTTAGTTGAGCCGCATCATAACACTTACGACATTGAATTCTGGGGCCCAGACGGTATGTGCTCCAGCTTCTATCTTGGCGCACTTAAAGCCGCAATCGAAATCAGCAAAGCACTCGGCGACCAGCAACCGCTCTATACAACACTGCTGAAAAAAGGACAAAAATATGTAAACAACAAACTTTTCGATGGCGAGTATTTCTATCAAAAGATTCAATGGAAAGGGTTGCGAGCAAAAGACCCTGCACAAGTCCAGGCCTTACCTCACCATCGAAATAAATACTGGCCCGAAGCCTTTGAACTGCTTAAAAAAGAAGGGCCAAGGTATCAATACGGAATCGGCTGTCTTTCTGACGGTGTACTCGGCTCATGGATTGCAAGGGTCAGCGGCCTCGATGAAATCCTGGATGAGAAAAAGATTGCCAGCCACCTAAAAAGTGTCCACAAATACAATTTGAAAAAGGACCTTTCAGAACACGCAAATCCTCAACGTCCCGGCTATGCCGCAGGCCATGAAGGCGGCCTGCTGCTTTGCTCATGGCCAAAAGGTGGTCAGTTAAGTCTGCCATTTATCTACAGTAACGAGGTCTGGACCGGCATCGAATACCAGGTAGCCTCGCACCTGATGATGCACGGAATGATAGATCAAGGCCTGGAAATTGTAAGGATATGCAGAGACAGATACGACGGCAGGGTCCGCAACCCATTCAACGAATACGAATGCGGCCACTGGTACGCAAGGGCAATGTCTTCATACGCAATGCTCCAGGCACTCAGCGGCGCAAGATACGATGCCGTCGAAAAAGTCCTGTACCTAAAGCCGGCTATAAAAGGCGATTTCAAAAGCTTTCTTTCCACCGCTTTCGGTTATGGAACCGTCGGCGTAAAGAACGGCAAGCCCTTCTTCGATGTCCGCTGCGGCAAAATTCCGGTCAAACGCATTGAATACACATCTAAAGATTGAGCCGGATGCCTTGCATTCTTTTATGCTTGCGGTATAATACCTCTTTTAATGATTCCTTAATTAGAGGATATTATGGCCAAAATCACAAAACTCGAAGATATCGTCTCGCTGTGCAAGCGAAGAGGCTTTATATTCCAATCCAGCGAAATTTACGGCGGACTGGCAAGCTGCTATGATTACGGCCCGCTTGGCGTCGAACTGAAGAACAACGTTAAAAAAGCCTGGTGGAAAACCACCGTCCAGATGCGCGACGATATTGTCGGCCTTGATTGCAGCATCCTCATGCACCCGCTGGTCTGGAAGGCTTCAGGCCACGCCGACAAATTCGCCGACCTCATCGCCGAATGCAAAAAGTGCAACACCCGAACAAGGGTCGACCACCTCACCAACGGCGCCGAAGAACACACCGAGCACATATCGCTCGACACCGCACAGGCACAAGCTCACGATTTGAGCAACAAGGTCTGCCCCGCCTGCGGCAAAATAGGACAGTTCACAGAGCCAATGCCCTTCAAGCTTATGTTCGAAACCCAGATGGGCGCAAACGTCGATGACTCCATGACTCTGTACCTAAGACCCGAAACCGCTCAGGGAATCTTCGCAAATTTCAAAAACGTACTCGATACCACCCGTGTCAAGATTCCTTTCGGAATCGCCCAGATAGGCAAGAGCTTTAGAAACGAAGTAACCACCAAGGCCTTCATCTTCCGAACCCGTGAATTCGAGCAGGCCGAAATCGAGTTCTTCTGCGAGCCCGGCACCGACGAAAAGTGGTACGAGCACTGGAAACAAGCCCGCTTCAACTGGTATACCGACCTGGGTATCAAAAAAGACAACCTTCGATTCCGCGTCCACGACGACGATGAACTCGCCCATTACGCAAAGGCCTGCGTTGATGTCGAATACAAATTCCCGTTCGGCTCAGGCGACTGGCAGGAACTCGAAGGCATTGCAAACCGCACCGATTACGACCTTCGTCAGCACCAGCGGGGAATCAGAACGCTAAACCGCTGGTTCGAGAATAATGGCGACCTGACAAAAATCGACCTGAAAGACGAGTCCGAAGACTATCACAAAGGCCCATTGTCATATTTCGACGAGCAGGCCAAAAAACGGTATATCCCCTACGTAATTGAGCCAAGTGCCGGCATCGACAGAAGCACTCTCGCATTTTTAGTCGATGCCTACGATGAAGAAGAAGTCCGCGGCGAGACGCGCAACCTGCTTCGATTCCACCCTGCCTTGGCGCCAACCAAGGTCGCTGTTTTCCCATTAGTCAAGAAAGACGGCATGCCCGAAATAGCCCGCAATATCTTCGACGACCTCAAGAAACACTTGACCTGCTTTTATGATGAAAGAGGCGCTGTAGGCCGGCGATACCGCAGACAGGACGAGGCCGGCACACCATTCTGTGTTACGGTCGATGGCCAGACAACAGAGGACCAGACCGTCACCGTACGCGACAGAGACTCTATGGAACAGGTCAGAATTTCTACCGACCAACTCTTGACCTACCTCCGCCAAAAACTGGAAATATAATATATGGAAGAAGAAAAGCAGGACATTAAAAAACCTTCACTTATCGGGCGAATATTTCGCTGGATTGGCTTAGGGCTGCTTTCGATTCTGTTAGTAATAGCTCTGGTCTTCCAGGCCGCATGGAAGATAACAGCTCTTCTCTTGATTTTACTTCTCGGCTCTACCGCCCTGCCAAAACCATATAGAAAATACTTCTGGCTTTCAGGCGCCGCCATCGTAGTAGTTTTAATCATTTGGGTCTTTTTGCCTGACAATAACCAAGGCTGGCAGCCTTATAAATTTGAGACAGAAAAAGAAATCGCCGCCCTCGAAGCCAAACACGCCATACCAGACAACGAAAACGCATCGATAATTTATGACCAATTATCGCAGATCAGTGAGGAAGATGACCACCCTGAACCAAACTTTACTGATGCAAATTACTATGACCCAACTCTTCGTAAACCATGGTCAAGTAAAGACTATCCCGAAATCGCTAAATGGCTAAAAACACAGCAAGATAAAATAGAATTGCTGATGCTGGCTTCTAAATTTGAATACTGCCGTTTCCCAGTATCAGATCCCGCACTTTTTAACACCGACCGACTAAGCAAAACCAGACGTTGGGGATATTTACTTGTACGCGCCGGTAATAATGACATGGGAGACGGACACATCGACCAGGGCCTTCAAAAATACACAGCCATCCTGCAAATAGCAAAACACCAGTATCAGCAGGTCACAGAAATTGACATGCTGGTTGCGATCGCCCTTGAAGCCCTGGCAATGAAGCAATTCCATAAATTTGTTATCGACACAGATGCCAATCAGGAATATTTCAATACCATTGAAGCAGCCTTGCAGGGAATCAAGCACGATTGGAGTCATGACCTAAGCAATATCCTCGAATACGAAAAGCTGTTAAATAAAAGTGAATTTGCAAAGTTCTACGAGATAAACCAAAAAGGCAATATAAGGCTAAATCGTGATCCATGGCGACAGTGGAGAGCCTATGCCAGGAAAGTGCTCGAAAAGATGGAAATAGAAGAGTTGGCTTTGCAGGCATATCCCAGCTATCTGCTAAGAAAATATGTAAGAGCATACACCATATACCATTGGTTTGTTATACCTCACTCCCCACAAAAAGCCGCGAAGATTATCGAAGCAGCTTATGAAAAGTATGACAAGATGACCAAGCCTGACTTTAACTGGCAAAAAAAATTGTCCCGCCCATCCATCCGGTTGAATTTTCGTGGAAAGGTAGAAATGATGGTGCATACTGACACACAGTATCATAGGCTGCACGATATTTATCTTCGCATTATTACAGACACTAAAGGTACTCAACTACTGATTGCATTGCGTCGCTACAAAAATAAAAATAACCGCTGGCCTGAAAGTTTAGACGACATAAAACAATTAGCTCCTGTCGAAATCTTCATTGACCCATATAACAACGGCCCCTTCGTTTACAAACTCACTGATGATAGCTTTACCCTCTACAGCAAAGGCACAAACAATATAGACGAAAATGGCGAATATGACAGCCACTGGCCTGATGAGGCCAAACCCGACGACTGGCTTATCTGGCCGCCAAGATCACGAATCAAACAAAAGGAAAACACAAATGACTGTTTCGACTAAAACTTACATTTCAGAACTAAAGAACCACATTGGAAAACAAGTTACTCTTGCCGGCTGGCTATATCGCGGCCGCTCCAGCGGCAAGATACAGTTCCTTATCGTTCGTGACGGCACCGGCCTGTGCCAGTGCGTAGCCGAAAAAGGCAAAATCCCGGACGACACATTTGACCAGCTAAAGCGCCTCGGCACAGAATCCTCTCTGATTGTAACCGGCCTTGTCCGCGCAGACGAAAGAAGCGTCGGCGGACATGAATTGGCCCTGACTGACGCAGAAGTAATTGCCCACGCAGATGGCTACCCAATTACCCCGAAATCGCACGGCCCGGATTTTTTGCTAAAGCATCGCCACCTGCACCTTCGTTCCCACCGCCAATGGTGCATCGGCAAAATACGTCACACCCTCGTAGACGCCATCCGCCGGTTCTTCAACGACAACGGCTTCACACTGATAGACACCCCAATCCTCACCGCCATGGCAGGCGAAGACAAACAATCGCTGTTCGAAGTTGACTATTTCGGCGACTCCGTCAATCTCACCCAGACCGGCCAACTGCATCTCGAATCCGCAGTAATGAGTTTCGGCAGGGTCTATTGTTTCGGCCCCACCTTCCGCGCCGAAAAAAGCAAAACCAGAAGACACCTTACCGAATTCTGGATGGTCGAGCCCGAAGTCGCCTTCATCGACCTCGACGGACTCCTTGAACTTTCTGAAAACTTCGTCTCATTTATAGTTGCTCATGTCCTCGAAAAAAACAGGGCCCAGTTAGAAATCTTAGGCGCCGATTGCGCCAGGCTCGAAGCAATCAAACCGCCCTTCTACAGATTAACTTATACCGATACCGTTGACATCCTGACAGGTGACAAAACCAAAAAATTCCTCGCCGGCCAGTTACAAGACCTCAAAACCCAGAAGCAGCAAACCGAGGCCCGAATCGCCAAACTCGAAAAAGAACTCGCGGGTTCGGTAAAGCAATGGAAAAAGGACAAAATTGCCGCCGAACTGATTGACTTGCGTACCGACCTTGCGGAAATCAATACAAGAATCGAAAACAACCCCAAACACGCCAAACTCGCTGCTGATTTTCGATGGGGCAAAGACCTGGGCGGCTCCGACGAGACCATAATCTCAATGATGCACGACAAACCCGTCTTTGTCACTCACTACCCCAAAAATGCCAAGGCCTTCTATATGAAAACCGACAGGGACAATGACAAGGTCGTCTTGAATTTCGACATGCTTGCCCCTGCCGGCTTCGGCGAAATCATCGGCGGCTCAACCAGAGAAGAAGACTACGACCTGCTTGTAAGCCGAATCGAAGCCCAGGGCCTGGACGTCCAGAACTACGATTGGTATCTTGACCTCAGAAAATACGGCTCGGTCCCGCACGGCGGTTTCGGCCTTGGCGTCGAGCGGACCATCGCATGGCTCACCGGCGAAAAACACATCCGCCAGTGCATCGCCTTCCCAAGAATGACCGACAAAGTAAACATCTAACTCGGATTTCCCGTATATGAAGACAGATATGGCCAGACAAACACGAAGAGAATTCCTGAAACACAGTCTTTACGGCGGTTTAGCCGCGGGTATGTCGGGCCTTGGTCTCTCTGGATGCCGACAAAAGCAAACTAAAAGTGAACACACTAATGTCATACTGATTTCGATTGACACTTTGCGTGCTGATCATCTCGGTTGCTACGGCTACGCCAGGCCAACTTCACCAACGCTGGACAAATTCGCGTCACAGGGTCTGCTTTTTGAGGATGTTTCGACTACATCTCCGTGGACTTTGCCCGCCCATGCGTCCTTGCTGACCGGATTGTACCCCAGTCATAACGGTGTGCAAACACGCCGGCACCGCCTGCCGCGTGAAATTATAACTTTGGCTAATGTGCTAAGGGAAAACGGCTTTTTGACCACAGCGGTAGTTAATTCACACTGGCTGAGCAAAAATTATAGACTAAATCAGGGATTTGATGATTTTACCTATGTCGTCGAAGACGCCGAAGAGGTGGCCCCATCCAAGGTCGGAGACAAGGCCTCGAAGTGGCTCTCGAAGCACAGTTCCAAACCGTTCTTCCTCTTCCTGCATTACCTGGATGTCCATAGCGATTATCGTTCGCTGCCTCGTTACGAAAAGCAGTTTGTCCGCCCTTACAGTGGAATTATCGACGGGTCCACCGCTCAAATTGTGACCTTTCGAGATGGCCTACTCTCGTTGAATCAGGCCGACGTCAGCCATTTGATCGATTTGTATGACGCCGGCATCCGTCAGATGGACGACTCAATTGCTCGGCTGTTCAAGCTGCTGAAAAAGAAGAATCTGTTTGACAATACATTTATCATAGTCACAGCCGACCACGGCGACGAATTTCTTGAGCACGGCGGAGTCCTGCACGGGCGTACTCAATTCCAGGAACTAATCCATGTTCCGCTCATCATACGCGGGCCGGGACTGCCCCAGTCAAAACGTATCAAGCACATAGCTTCCCTCGTGGACGTTATGCCGACCACGCTCAGCCTGCTTGGCATTGACCCCCCTGCCGGACTTGATGGCATCGACCTGCGTACCTTATGGCGCAATGGTGATTCCGAACCGCCCCCACGTTTGCTCTTTGCTGAAGCCGACAGGAACAACCTGATTGGCGATAAAATCACAGACGACATCAGACGTGCTGTTCGACATCCGCGATATAAGCTGCACTATGACCTATGGAAGAAGAAAACGCAACTTTACGATATACTCGGCGACCCGCAGGAAAAAGTCAATGTAGCCGATAAACATGGTCCAATGGCTGATTCGCTGCTTCGGGCGTTGAAAGATTACATGCGCATTAAAAAGACCGGAGAATCGGCACCGGCCCTTTTTCCGGAAGAGATTGAAAGGCTCAAAAGCCTCGGTTATCTGAGGTAAGCCAACCGACTTGGCTTTTTCGGTATGTATAGCGTCTTTTCGGATGACCGGGTCTGGCCGACTATGCGGCTGGCTACAATCGCAATGAAATAAAGTAAAGGGAGCATCATGAAAGTTAATTTATTTGGCAGGCGATTTTTGATAACGTTTACAGTTTTTTGGACTTTGGGACTAATTTTTTCTGCACAAAATCTTTACGCCGCAAGGGTAAGGAAAGAGGTCAATATCCCTGAAATACATGGTTACGTTACATTAAAATGCGATTTCCATCTGCATACCGTATTTTCGGATGGCAAAGTTTGGCCGACCATTCGTGCCGAAGAAGCATGGCGGGAAGGTTTGGATGCATTTGCGATAACAGACCATATCGAGCATAAGCCGCACAGTGATGATGTCAATGAAGACCACAACAGGTCATATGAATTGGCACAGCCGTCTGCAAAAACTTTGGGCTTGAAGGTTATCAGAGGAGCGGAGATTACCAGATCTATGCCGCCGGGACATATCAATGCGATTTTTCTAAAAGATGTAAGACCGCTCGATACCGAAAAATGGGAAGATGCAATAAAGATAGCTAACCAACAGAAGGCGTTTGTTTTCTGGAATCACCCCGGATGGTTTGGCCAGCAGCCGGATAATAAATCGGTTTGGTACCAGGAACATACCCAATTGTATAAAAAAGGGTGGCTGCACGGAATTGAGATTGTAAACGGAAAACACTACTTTCCTCTGGCACATAAATGGTGTTTGGAGAAGAAATTGACCATGATGGGCAATTCGGATTCCCATAATCCTACGAATCTGGATTACGATTTTCATAACGATGAGCACAGGGTTATGACTCTTGTTTTGGCAAAGAGCAAAACCAAAGAAGCTATTAAAGAAGCACTTTTTGCGCGACGCACAATTATATACTGGGAAAACAAGCTCATTGGTGAAGAGAAATATTTGAGGCCGATTTTCGACAAATCGATTGAGATAATTAACCCCGCTGTTGAGATTGAAGGCAGGCGCAAGCGCAAGACATTTATTCAAATCCGAAATAAATCTGAAATTGATTTTGAACTGGTGGCAAACGGAAAGATAGATAACATCTCGGTCCCGCGGAAAATAATCCTTTATGGAGACAAGACCATTTTGCTTTGGATAAGAGTTAAACAAGACACCCCCCCAGGCACCAAACAAATACGCATACCATATAAGGTCAAAAACCTGCTGACCGGTTTCGAAAAGAATCTTGCTGTAGAGTGGATTATTGATGTTGATTTTATTTCAGCTAAACAGAAATAAAATCGCGGGGTGTACCAATGAGAGAACTTAATAGACGCGATTTTTTAAGCAGCATAGCTCTGACAGCGGCAGCGGTGACAATGCCGAAGGTGACATTTGGCGCAGGTCCCGCCAAGAGCCAAACCCGGCCCAACATCGTTTTGTTTCTCTCCGACGACCACAGCCTCATAGACGCCGGCTGTTACGGAAATGATATAGTACAGACACCCAATATCGATAAGCTCGCCGGCCAGGGCATGCGCTTTACACACGCCTTTACCGCCTCACCGACATGCGTCCCCTGTCGCTCCCTTCTTTATACGGGACTCTATCCGCACAGAAATGGCGCTCATCCCAATCACAGTTCTGTTCGCCGCGGCATCAAAAGCCTTCCCCACTATCTCTCGCCGTTGGGCTATAGAGTAGCTCTGGTCGGCAAAAAGCATATCAACCCTAAAGAAGCCTTCCCCTTTGAGATATTAGAACTGCCGAAGGATAACCCACTTCGTTTCACCATTGGCAAACGCCTCGATGAATTCTTCACAGCCGCCAAACCCGCCGGCCCCTTCTGTCTGGTCGTAGCCACTTATGACCCGCATGTAAAATGGGCCGACAACCAAATCTATGACCCGGAAAAGGTAAAACTGCCTCCGTATCTGGTAGACACCGAAGAGACCCGAAAGGCGATGACCAATTACTACACCGATGTAACGAGGATGGACACAGTTTTAGGAACAACACTCAAAACGCTAAAGAAGCACGGCATGGACAAAAACACACTTTTCATTTATGCCAGCGACCAGGGTGCACAATGGCCGCACGCAAAATGGAATCTTTACGATGCCGGTATAAATACACCGTTCATTGTTCGATGGCCCGGAAAGATTAAACCCGCTGCCGTAACCGATGCTATGATTAGCTTCGTCGATGTACTGCCGACCTTCATCGAACTGGCCGGCGGAAAACCAATAAAATCCCTCGACGGCAAAAGTTTTCTGCCCATACTTCTTGGAAAGAAAAAATCCCATAGAGATGTTATCTATGCCACGCACACAAGAGATGGCTCTATGAATTTTTTTCCTATGCGGGCCATACGCACAAGAACCCACAAATATATCCTCAATCTAAATCCCGAACGAGCGTTTACCAGCCATATCACCAACGTTTATATCCCCAGAAGAAGAGGTGCGTACGGTTTTTGGGAATCCTGGATGCTCAAGGCAAATTCTGACCCCTCAGCCGCCCGGAGGGTAAGGTCTTGTCAGCAGCGACCTGCCGAAGAACTATATGACCTTCGCACCGACCCCGATGAGTTAAATAACATTGCCCAGGATCCCGCCCAGAACAAACTAAAGGCCAACCTTCGCAAACGATTGGAAAACTGGATGGCTCGGCAAGGTGACCTTGGCAAAAACGAGCCGCTGCCGCCGTTGGATGATGGCAAAAGGTGGTACTAAGTATGACTGTGGCTGATTGGTCGATACAAAAGCTGTTAAACTGGATTACTGAATATCTCACGGAAAAGGCAATTGATTCACCTCGCCTAAGCACCGAACTCTTGCTCTCCCACGTCCTTTCTATGAAACGAATCGAATTGTATACTCAATTTGACAAACTCGTTAGCAAACCACAGTTAGACCGGTTGCACGCCTTGGTAAAAAGAGCCGGCCAACACGAACCAATCGCCTATCTTGCAGGCAAAACCGAATTCTATTCTCTCGAACTGGATATAACCTCCGACTGCCTTATCCCTCGACCCGAAACTGAACTGCTTGTCGAAAGAGCCATCGAATTCCTGCGAAAGCGCACCGGCCCCCAATTCGTCTGCGACTTGTGCACAGGTTGCGGTTGTATCGCTGTCGCAATTGCAAAGAATTTTCCACAGGCCCGGATAATAGCAACCGATATTTCAGATGCCGCATTAAGTATCGCCGCCGCAAACACCGAAAAGCACAACCTTAAAGACCGAATTAAATTATTATGCGGCAATTTGTTCGACCCCGTTATGCCGCAGTTAGACGTCGAAAAATTTGACCTGATTGTCTGCAACCCGCCATACATCACAGAAACCGAATTTCAGACCCTCGACAGAAATGTAAAAGATTACGAGCCAGAATCCGCCCTGCTTGCAGGACCCCAAGGCCTGGATATTTATCGCAGAATCATTGAACAGGCAAATCGCTTCTTAAAACCCGATGCCGCCCTGATGCTCGAAATAGGCTGCTGCCAGGGAAAAGCAGTTAGCCAATTATTAGAGCATGCTGCCTGTTTTGACCAAATCTCGGTAGAAAAAGACGCTCACGACAACGACCGAATCGCAGTCGCTGTCAAAGTGACATCCTGAAACCTAATTTGTTTACACGTCCTAAGTGCGTTAATCGACCGCCTCGCGCATCTCTTCATAGAACTCAGCGTACTTGTCCTTGTCGGCCGTTTTACGCATCGCTATCGCCGTACGCGGATGCTCATTCAGTATACTGGTTATCATATAAGGTATCAGATACCCCCACTCAATCTTCTCTCCCAGAGGCAGCATATAATCCTGTATGGCCTTAAGGATGGGTGAGAGATTGAATTTCGGATTCTTTAAAAAGCCTATCAGCAATTCAAGACAGCAATTGCCCGGCCCCCTGCCGATACCATAAAGCGAACCATCTACGAAATTGACGTCGTGAATTATACCTTCGATAGTATTGGCGTATGCCAACTGTTGATTATTGTGACAGTGGATGCCTATTTCTTTCCCCGGCAGATGCTTTTTATAAAGTTTCGTCAGGTATTCTATCTGCTCACAATACAAAGCCCCGAAGCTGTCGACTATATAAACAACATCAACCGGGCACTTTGCTAATTGGTTTAATGCCTCAATAATGTCCGGCTCTATCTCTCTCGAAATTGCCATAACATTGGCAGTCGTTTCGTATCCCAGATCATGGGTTCTGTGCAAAAGCTCTATTGCCTTATCGATATCCTTTACATAAGTTGCCACCCGAAACACATCCACAGGGCTTTCGTCGACCGGCACAAATTCCTGCTCCTTTACCCGGTGCGCATCGACCATCACGCTGATTTTTATATTCGATTCAATCCCGTCGATAATCTGACGTATCTTATCGTCATCACAGTATTTCCACGCACCATAATCTTCCGGCGGAAACAGCTCTCTGCTGCTGCGGTAACCAAATTCCATATAGTCGATACCGCTTTTAGAAAGTGCTTTGTATATCGCCCGAACGAATTCATCCGTAAATTGATGGTTGTTAATAAGCCCGCCGTCCCTGATTGTGCAATCCAAAACCTTTATCTTTTCTCTGTACATCGTTCAACCTTTAACTAATTTCGCAATTTACCCAATACGTTTTCCACTATCTGCCGTTCAACATCCACAGCCCATTGTCCATCCTGACAGTGAACCTTGCCTATTTTATCAATTAACACAAATTTTGGCCACTTATTAACGGCCTTTTTATCGCGCCTCATCGCCTCAATTAAAGTATCTTCGTCCAGATTGGCCGGCAATTTAACACCAACACCAAGTTTTTTCAGGACTTCTCGAACCCTTTCGAGCCTTTCAGCATCCCCCAGACCCAGTTCTATCTCGATTAAACCCGCCCCTATTATCCCTACGGCGACCGCCTCGCCGTGCAGCAATTCGAATCCGCTCGCCGATTCAGCCGCATGACCGATAGTATGGCCGTAATTCAACATCCTTCGCTGGTTCTTCTCGGTCGGGTCTGCCTCAACCACCGATGCCTTTATTTTACAGTTAAAATATGCGATTTTTTCAAGAACTTCAGGCCTTCGTTCGCAAACAGCATCGAGATTATTCTCAAGAAAATCAAAATATTCGGCATCTGCGATAAGCGCATGCTTTACCGACTCTACCAGCCCTGCCCGAAATTCCCTCTCACCAAGTGTCGCCAAAGTGGCCACATCTATATAAACCGCCTCTGGCTGCCAGAACGCCCCGAAGGCGTTTTTACTCACCGATGAGTCAACACCCGTCTTGCCCCCTATCGCAGAATCCGCCTGAGCGACTGTTGTTGTCGGTATATGGGCTACCGCAACGCCCCTCTTAAAAACCGCCGCCGCAAACCCCGCTATATCACCAACCGTACCCCCGCCAAGACCTACGACAACCGTATCTCTGCCTAAGCTGGCCTTCTCCATCGTCTCAATTATCGAAACCAGGGTATCGATATTCTTCGAAACTTCTCCGGCTGGACTTATCACAAAAACCGGCACTTCTCTTTGCCCTAACAGCTTTTCCAGGTGCCCCGCCGAAACCAGATTTTCATCGGTAACGACAAATTTATTGCTGTTGGCAAACCCGGTTTCTATTTTCGGCCACAAAGACTCGAGTGTCCCCGCCCCGATTTCTATCTTGTAACTTCCTGCCTCTACTGCCGGTATTTTAACTTCAAGTTCAAACATTGTGTACTGATCTCAATTGAATTTTCCCGTTTATTCGCGGACATTTACTACCCTTAAGGGTATAATTTCGCGACAAAATTAGGTCTCTGTGAAACGTTACTCGTATGAAATAATCGATTTTACGCTATAGCCTGCCAGTTTCTCCCTGCCGCGAAGGCTGCAAAGCTCTACTAAAAACGCGACACCGGCAACCTGCCCGCCTATCTTCTCGATAAGCTTGCACGCCGCAGCCATTGTACCGCCCGTTGCCAGTAAATCATCTAACATCAAAACCTTTGCGTCCTTTTCTATTGCATCCCTGTGCACTTCAAGAGTATCGGTCCCATATTCCAAATCGTATGTAATACTTTCGGTCTCAAAGGGGAGTTTGCCTTTTTTTCGTATAGGCACAAAACCGATGCCAAGCTTCTCCGCGCACGCCGCTCCGAATATAAAGCCCCTGGCCTCAACCGCGGCTACATATTCAATATCCGATTCTGTAAAATCAGCGCATAAAGCATTTACCGCCGCTGACAACGCCCCGGCGTCAGCCAACAACGGCGTAATATCCCGAAACAAAATCCCTTTTTTGGGCCAGTCAGCAATATTGCGAATAAATTCTTCCAGACAAACCGCGTTTCCCAACACTTATCTCCTGTCACTATTTTACTATTCTATCTCACCAAAAGTCTATCCAGCCGCGTTTAGCATCCGGGCCTGTCCCGGCCGTTATCCTGGGGGTTTTGACCTTACGCAGTAGTACTAACATATTTTTCAGGAAATGCAAGTTTTATCGGTTTGGCTCGTGATGTTGGTGTGCGAGATTTTTTTCTGGCAAAAAAAAATCACACACGAGATGTTGGAACGCTACTCTTCGTCCATATATTCGTAAAGCGTGGTAAGGGCGCTACGTTGAATCTGGCGAATTCTTTCTCGTGTCAGACCCAGTTTCTCGCCGATTTCCTTCAACCCTATCGGCTTGCTGCCATCCAGACCATAATGCAGTCTCAGGATTTCAGCCTCTCTCGGCTCGAGTTCATTGAGCAACCTCAAAACTTTTGACCGCTCCTCGCCCGCAACCAGTGCATCTTCAGGCCTGCCTGTGGTCTGGTCCTCCACCGACGCCGCGAGCGACACATCGTCGCCTGACCCGTCATCGCTGGAAGCGTCCCGCACAGAGCTCAGAACCTTGGTGATTTCATGTATGACTTTCGCCTTCCGCACAGGCAACTGCATAATATCAGCCATCTCTTCAAATCCCGGTGCTCTGCCGAGTTTGCTCTCCAACTCAGCCGCAACATGCCGCCACTGATTTAACAGCGCAACCATATAGGTCGGAATATGTACCGGCCGAACGTCGCCAAGCAGTGCTCGTTTGATGCTCTGCTTTATCCACCACGCCGCATAGGTGCTGAACCGAGTCCCACGGTCCGGGTCAAAGTAATCAACCGCCCGTATAAGTCCCAGATTACCCTCCTCAATCAAGTCACCTAAACTCATCCCCCGGCTGGTATATCTCTTGGCAATATTAACGACCAGCCTGAGATTACTGCGTATCAACTGCTCCCGGGCATAAGGGTCGTTTTCCTCGACAACAAGTTTACCCAGCAGATGTTCTTCTTCCACTGTCAGCAGCGACGCCTCGTCTATCTGCTGCAAATAGTCTTTTAAGGTTGCGTCAAAAGCGATAGCTCACTCTCCCGCCCAGCCGAAATCTCTCGACACCGACCATAAGGGCAAATATTCTCATTGAATAAAATTATTGAACTGACAGGACCGTTGATTTTGCGCCCATAGCAGCTCCACCCGTGGTATCGGTCAAATATGACCACGGGTTTAGCTATGGCTAATTATGAATGGTAAATTTTAAGAGGTCAAATCCTACTTATCAGCATCATCAGCGTCGGTTTCGGCTTTATCTTGCTCAGCCGAACTATCTTCCTCGCTAGCCTGTGCTTCGGTATTCGGACCTTCATCTGCAGGCTCCGGCTCGCCGGCTGCTTTTGGTTCTTTAGCATCAGCTTTGGTCTCAGTTACGGCCTCTACCTCTGGCTCTGCCTCGTCGGCTGCTTTTGGTTCTTTATCATCAGCTTCGGTCTCAGTTACGGCCTCTACCTTTGGCTCTGCCTCGTCGGCTGCTTTTGGTTCTTTATCATCAGCTTTGGTCTCAGTTACGGCCTCTACCTCTGGCTCTGCCTCGTCGGCTGCTTTTGGTTCTTTAGCATCGGCTTTGGTCTCAGTTGTGGCCTCTACCTCTGGCTCTGCCTCGTCGGCTGCTTTTGGTTCTTTAGCATCGGCTTTGGTCTCAGTTGTGGCCTCTGGCTCTGCCTCGTCGGCTGCTTTTGGTTCTTTAGCATCAGCTTTGGTCTCAGTTACGGCCTCTACCTCTGGCTCTGCCTCGTCCGGCTTAATCGCGGCCTTTGCTTTTGGCTCTTTATCATCGGCCTTGGTCTCAGTTGTGGCCTCTACCTTTAGCTCTGGCTCGCCGGCTGCTTTTGGCTCTTTATCATCGGCTTTGGTCTCAGTTACGGCCTCTGTCTTTGGCTCTTTATCATCGGCTTTGTCTTTTGGTTTTCCAAGCTCTTTAACATCCACACCGGAAAGGAGCGTCTGGGCCGTTTCCTTCTTAGGCTGCTTCACAACTCTCTCTGCTTGTTTTTCCTGCTCTTCGGCAGCCCATTGTGCCCGACGCAGACTCAAACCAATCTTGCGAGTCTCGGTATCAACCTTCAATATCTTAACTTCGACCTCATCACCTTCTTTAACAACATCCTGGGGCTTTTCAATCTTGTGGTCCGCAAGCTCAGAAATGTGCAATAGCCCCTCCAGGTCCTGCTCAAGTTCGACAAATGCGCCGAAATTCGTAAGCTTTGTCACTGTGCCTTTGATAATATGCCCCGCTATATATTTCTCCGGGATGGCCTTAATCCACGGGTCCTCGGTCAACTGCTTTACCCCAAGTGACACACGCCGTTTATCTTCGTCAACTTCCAGAACAACGCACTTCACTTCATGGTCCCTTTGCAAAGCTTCGCTGGGATGGCTGTATTTACGTGTCCAGCTCAAGTCCGAAACGTGTATCATACCGTCAACGCCTTCTTCTATCTCTACGAATGCGCCGAAATTCGTCACATTTCGGACCTTGCCCGTAACAATCGTACCCGCCGGATACTTCTGAGAAGCTACCGCCCACGGATTTGTTTCGGTCTGCTTCAAACCAAGCGAAATCTCCTGCCTCTCCCTGTTAACGCTTAAAACAATCACTTCTATTTCATCACCAAGATTAAGAATCTCGCTCGGATGATTCAGACGCTTGGTCCAGCTCATCTCACTGATATGCACCAGCCCTTCGATACCGTCTTCGAGCCGGATAAACACACCGTAGTTCATCACGTTTACGACCTTGCCCCTGACCCTCGACCCAATCGGATAGCGATGTTCAACGTCTTCCCACGGACTCGATGTCTTCTGCTTCAGTCCTAATGAAATCTTCTCATTTTGTTTGTCAAAGCCGATAACAACGCATTCAATCTCCTCGTCCAGTTTGACGACTTCCGATGGATGAGAAATTCTGCCCCAGCTTAAATCGGATATATGCAGCAGACCGTCCAGGCCGCCCAAATCCACAAACACGCCAAAGTCCGCAATGTTTTTCACAACGCCCTTTCGCAACTGGCCTACCTCAATTTCATCCAGGATGTTTTCCTTACTGCTGCGGCGTTCTTCCTCGATAAGTTTACGTCTGGATATCACGATATTACGATTCTCAACATCGATCTTGAGAATCTTGCTCTCGATCTCCTTTCCGATAAACCTGCTGATATCGCCCGGCCGCCTGATATCAACCTGCGAAGCCGGCAGAAAAACCGGAACACCAATATCGACCAGTAAGCCGCCTTTGATACGCCTTATGACCTTGCCGCTGACAATATCGCCTTCCTTTTTAGTCTCGATTATTGTCTCCCAGCCTCTGATGCGGTCGGCTTTGCGCTTGCTCAACGGAATGAGTTCACCGGCCGAGTCGATATCCTCGAGCAGGACCTCAACTTCTTTACCCGGCTCAATCTCGTCCGAACTGTCGAATTCACTTGCGTCCACAACACCTTCGCTTTTCAGACCGATCTCAATTATGACGTCGTTACCTATTTGGGATACGATTGTGCCTTTGAGGATTGTCCCCGGCAGCCGGGAATCCACTTTTGTCTTCAGTACCTCTTCGAGATACTCATTGTCTTCATCTCCAAACATCTCACTGACACGCTCATCGAGCTCTTCCTGTGACAGACCAAGTTTGTTAATTATATTTCTATCTACCATAAACCAAAATTCCTTTGCCTGTGGAGTCTGTTATTTTCAACCTGTCGTCGCCCCACATTTACGCCGACATGCCCCTGTGCAACACCGCACAATTCAATGTTAACAATTAGTTTTTTAGCCCCCGGGCCTGTCCCGGGAATACTAATTCAGCCCCGCGCCTGCCCTGAGTGAAACCGAAGGGTTTTACGCGGGCTTTGAATCTTCATCAAATGCCTTCAAATTTTCTACGAACTCGGCAATTATCCACTCCGGCGTCGAAGCCCCTGCCGTAACGCCGGCCACCTTTTTTCCCAAAAGAATACTTTTATCAAATTCTTTACAGTTTTGCAAGTGAAACGTTTGACTATTATATCTTTTACAAAGTTCCGCTAATCTGCGCGTATTGGCGCTTTCAAGCCCGCCCAGCACAAACATTATATCCACCCGCTTGCACAACTGGACCGCTGATTCCTGTCTTTTTATCGCCTCCTTGCATAAAGTATTGATTACCTTCAATTCACTGAACCCCCCCTCGATTACCGAAGAAAGAACGTTGCTGAAGTGTTCACGGCCTTCGGTGGTCTGGCAGACAATCCCTAATTTGCCGCTTTCAGGCAGCTTGTGAAGGTCCGATTCGTCGGCAACCACAACCACGTCAGCCGCACACCCGACAACCGCCTGGACCTCCGGATGGTTCTCATCGCCGATAACCACCACCCGATAACCCTCTTTAGCCAACCCAGCGGCTATCTGCTGCACTCTTTTTACCAGAACACAGGTCGCATCGGCGATTTTAAGCCCTTTTTCCTTGAGCCTTGCTATCTCTTTAGGAGAAGCGCCGTGAGAGCGAATAAGGACCGTCCCTGATGGTATTTGCTCCGCATTATCAACGGTCTTTAGCCCCATCTTGGCCAACCGCTCCACCACGTCTTTGTTGTGAATAATCGACCCCAGACTGTAAACATCATTATCTTCTGTCAGTATTTTTTCAGCCATATTGATGGCGTTTTTAACCCCGGGACAGAACCCGCATTTTTCAGCAATTATAACTTTCATATTACTTTACTCTACTCAAGCTGACCGTTACAAGACCAAGCTCTCTTAATTTTTCCACCGCATTTTGCCAGCGACCTTCACAGCCAAGAATATAGTACGTAAAATAAGTCGTTGTACCGTGCTTTATCATCATCCAGGGCTGTAACTCCGTATAATAGTACGGCGTTGGTGTGTTTTCCGGGTTATTTCTCCAGTAATGCATAAATACTGCCGAATCTACCGGATACGCTATAGCTAACGAAATATTCGTTTTTGCATCTTCGCCTGCCACCCAGCCCTCGGTAATATCGAATATATTGCCGTATTTGTCGCCATCCCTTCCTGTTCTTTCGACAGTTTTCTCGCCGACAGGAAAATAGTAACGGTCTTCCAATCCCGTAAGATGCCCTAATTGGAACTGCGGATTTATCCCGATGATATTCAAATTACTGTCCATCCCCCTGAAAGCATACCTTGTCTCAAGTACAGTACTGTCACCGTACAGGGTAAATATCTTCTCGATTATACTGCCGTGAATATTTGCCCAGACCTTTACACTCACATACCTGCCCGATTCCTTTAATATCTTGTACTTGAATCTGATATGCCCTTCTATAGTCGGGTAGCCGATAAATTCCTCGAGCCCGCCCTGAGGATAAAATTTACGCCTGCCCTTAGGCAAATCGTGCCAGGGCGGAGTTTCCGGCCAGAGCTTAAAAAACAAATTTTCGTTTTTGCTCTTCAATATATATTCGACGACCCTGCCGCCTGTAAGCATAACAGTCGCGCGAATTTGATTGTTTTCCATAACAATCTCATTGACCCCGTCTTTGTTCATATCCTCCAGATGCACCTCAGCCATACCGTCACGTTTCTTAACACTTATCTGACCCTCTGCCGTATAACCCAGCGCACTTGCCTTTACAATGTATACACCTTCCTTCAATGAAAGTTCTTCATTGACTATGGCCTTGTTTGAATGGCCAACATTGACCGAAATCTTTTTCGAAAGAACCGGCCCGGAACCCTTTTTCTCAGAAAAGACCTCAATCTTAACGTCCACTTTGCTGCCCTTGCCGCAGTTCCACACCGTCACCGGAAAAGAAAACTTCCCCTCGTTTACAAGAAGCAGGTCATGAATCTCAACCGGATTCGGTATATTCAAATATGTTATCGTTTTCCAGTTGTTTTGCCCCCAGTCCAATACCACCACTATCGGATTGACCTTACCCGCCGCCTTGTTGGTATAACTGATGCCAAACTTCATAGTCCTCTGCTCCAGCCCCTTAAGCCTTAACGGCACCCGGCCGGCATTATTCCCTATGGTCAATTCTGCGGGCACATCAAATATGAGTTCAGCGTTCAGTGATTTCTCATTATTATTCTTTACCGAAACAATCAGCTTCTCGTCCTTGACTTTGGCCGCGACGTCAGCCCTTTCGGCAAATTCCTGCTCAAGATACTCCCTGTCGAGTATAAGCATCCACATCGCTTCTACATATTCCCTTGGCCCAGCCAAGGTACCATCGCCGAAAACCGCGACAGCTTTTTTAGAAAGGATAGCATCGAAAAGATTTTGCTTATTGAGTTTCGCGTTTTTTTCCAGCAGCACTACCATACTCGCAGGGCTCTTCATCCGCAGCGTACCGGCACTGGTGACAAACGGCTTGCCGGCCTGTTCTATTGCGTCCTTGTTATCGCTGTTTATCAGATACCCATCAAACTCGTACTGTTCCTTCTCTGCAAGATCGAGCCTTCCAAAAATGTGGCCGTTTCTCTCTTTTGTCCACTTGATGCATTCCTCGGTCGTGTTGTCCTGAACCTGCGGGTACTGCTCCATCCCATACATCACACAGCCTTTGCCGCGTTCCCCGAATTCGTATATATAATCGAATTTTATCGACTCAAGCCAATCCTTCGGGATACCCGGCACTCTCCAGTCATTACCCGTAATCAGTACCCAACTATTGCGCAGATTCAGCGCCTTTGCAATCAGGTCAATCGGGTTCTCCGCCCATTGCCAGAGAGAATAGAATCCCGTAGAAGCCCCTGCCAGCCCCTTATGCATCTTATACTTGCCTGTAAACTCGATAGCTTTTTCTATCAAAACCTTGAACTTGTTTGCCTCTGCTTTAGTATGTGAAGAAATAACAAAAAGCTTTCGCCCCGCATTTTCTAAATAAAAACCTTTGGTCCTTCTGAATCGTATCTCTTCGCCAACCTTACCGAGCAATTTTTCCATTGCGGGCTTATCGTCAGTTCCAATAACAAAAACATCACCTTTCGATAAAGCCGAATTGATCTCTACCGATGTCGGCGAATCTAAAATTAAAGGCTTGGCTTTTGCCAGCTTATATACAAACCCCTTTTGCATCCATAGTTCTTCAAGCATCAGTTGCACGCCGATATTATCTTCGACCCCTATCGCGAAGTTTTTTGGCTCAGCAACCGTATGTGACAAAATCCCCGCATACCGATACCACTTCCAGTCGAATTCGTCCCAGTGGTTCGTATATCCCTTAAACGAATAATCCGTAACCGAAAAACCACTTTCAATATCAGCACCCTGCTTAAAAACAAATTTATCCAGCCCATCATTCGCCTCAGCCTGTCCAAAGTCAGTCAACAGCACTGTCATGCCAAAAACTATCAAAAAAAATAGTATTGACCATCTATTGTTTCTACTCATTAGGCTGAATCCTCAATTTTGATATGTAATTTCTTGTCCTCCGTAACGAATCTATTTCGCAAAGGAGTATGTTTTTTGACTATATGTTATCTTTCTCGAAAAATATTACAAAATAGTCATCCAGCACTTAAAATTTTTAAGTGCTGGGTTCCACAACAATTTTGATTTTTGCACTTTGACTTTTGATTTTTCAAACTGACCCTCGGTCAGTTTGAATTACTTCGTTCCCAGCCATCTTATCGCCTGAACCCAGAACTGCCCATAGCCGTCCCATTTCATAAACCCAGCGCCCCAGTGAGGAGCAATGTCCGAGGCAAAGGCCATTGATTTTCCTTTTCCATAATTTCCAACCACCACGAAAGGGTCACCGAATTCTTTTACCC
>SDBT01000377.1_pt1 | contig 68610 bp, 61 predicted proteins | sample 2277101 | NCBI WGS metagenome assembly SDBT01 (sample SAMN10404973, study PRJNA504765) | marine sediment metagenome | isolation source: marine sediment core GS10_PC15, 103 cmbsf | place: Arctic Ocean: Southern Knipovich Ridge | collected 2010
CTATTTAGATGTCGATGAGTTTGGACTTGTTGACCCTCAGGTTTTGGCGGATTCCATCACTGACAGTACGATCCTGATTACGGTGATGGCTGCCAATAACGAAACCGGTTCGATACATCCTATCGCTGAAATTGGCCGGATCGCCCACGAGCGAGGAGTGCTGTTTCATTGTGATGGAGCCCAGGCGGCTGGAAAGATTCCAATCGATGTCGAGCAGATGCAAATCGATCTGCTGAGCATATCGGCCCACAAAATGTATGGCCCAAAGGGCGTGGGAGCCCTCTACGTTCGCAGGTCCAGCCCGAGTGTGCGGCTGGCGGGCCAGATGCACGGCGGCGGGCATGAGAGGAAAATGCGGTCAGGTACGCTAAATGTGCCCGGTATTGTAGGTTTGGGGGCAGCGGCTGAGATTGTCGGTAAGTTGATGGCGGATGAATCCAAGCGGCTGAGGGCACTTAGAGACAACCTCGCCGCTGGGATAACGATGAAGCTTGATTGTGTTAAGCTGAACGGCCATGTAACTGAGCGTCTGCCCAATACGCTGAATCTTTCCTTCGATGGTGCTGAAGGTGAGTCCATCATACAGGCTATGGGTATCGTTGCATGCTCGACGGGATCAGCCTGTACAACCACCTCCCACGAGAGAAATCACGTGCTTTCTGCGATGGGGGTCTCAGAGCGTATGGCCCAGGGAGCTATCAGATTCAGTGTTGGACGTTTTAATACCGAATCCGAAATTGATTTGGTAGCTTCGAAAGTAGTCGCTGCCGTTGAGTTGATCCGCAAAATCAGCGGCTTTAGCGAGAACGAATTTGTAGAGTCAAAGCGGTTTCATTGATACTTTTTCCAGGAAGAGCGTGATATGCAATTTAGCGAAAAGATGATGGATCATTTTACGAATCCCCGCAATGTGGGCTCGTTAGATGAGGAATCCTCAGATGTCGGGGTAGCAACAATTACCTCTGATTCATGCGGTGATGTAACAAAACTTTATATTCAGGTAGCCGACGGTGTGATCACCGACGTCAAGTTCAAGACCTTCGGCTGTGGTGCTGCTATTGCATCAAGCTCCTATGCGACTGAGTGGCTCAAGGGAAAAAGCCTTACCGAAGCAGTTCACATTAAGGATGCCGATATTGCCGAAGTGCTGGAACTGCCGGTCCCAAAGGTTCACTGTTCGGTAATGAGCGAGGATGCGATTTCGGCGGCGATCGATAATTGGAAACAAAAGAACGGACAAGGTTAACCAGGGCCGGCTACGATCCATCGGGCCGGGCCGCTGTTGCCCCGAGCGCCGTAACTAATCACAAACCGTATAAAATCATTATAGCCCATGCTTAATTTCATGGGCTGTTTTTATGCGAACAGTTGACCGGCCGGTGGAGGAGAGTAATTTTGGGCAAGGAACCTGACTGCTTCGGGGATAGATCGAAATACACGGGTGGCCGTTTCTGTAATAAACGGTGAAGGTTCAGCTTCCGCCTGCCATATTACGAAAGCGTCTTTTGCAGCCTCATGAGCGTGCTGCAGTTCTCGTTCAACTCCGCTTGAAAGACCAGGCTGGCCATTGGCCAACTCGGGTATCAAAGAGATAATCATGTCAGATTGGTCGATGAGCTTGAAGTCACGCGCGTAAATCTGGCCGTCGATATCCGGGATGATGTCCAGGGCCTGGTTTGTTTCAATAGTCGCCCCAAGTGCAGGGGGACCTATTGGAATCGTCCGGTGTCCTTGCTGGGCCGCTGCCAGGGCACGCTCGCTTAAAACCTTTTCTTCAAGGTCGCCAGGATCAAAACAAATGAAGTGGCGTTTCATCTGGCGTCTGAAGGATTCTATCTGAGAGGCAGTATCGGACATTGAATCGAGCTTCAAATGGGTCATCGGAAAGCTGAGGTAGGCCTTCTTGACAAGGGGCTCGAAAAGTAGCCTTACCAACTGCTGTTCGTTAGTTTCGTCGTTACCCAGAGCCATGATGTAGAAGCAGCCATGCCCGGATACGATCTGGCTGAGCAGTTCCGTTGCGAGAATTTCTTCCTCACGCCAAACCATCAGGTCTTTAAGGGTATGGTTCACATATCCATCTCGAACCATTCTTAGGTGAACTCGATCAATATTGTCCAGCAATACGATGTAGATATCGGCATCAATGGCCTGCATCTGGTCGTGATCGAACGAATAAAACAGGCCATGTCGCCACCGGAAGGTAGCATGTGTGTTTACTATGACGTTAGCAGAGGTCTCGCAGGTACTTGAGATGTCCTTGAATACGCTTCGCCTTATGGCGGTCAGTCTGGAAAGCGGAAGATCCAGAATCCTCCCTGGCCTAACGTCGGGAGCTTCGGTGTACATCATGTCCCCGACGTTGCAGAGTGATACGTTGTGCCCGGCCTGGGAAGCCAATTCTACTGTACGGGTCAGAAAGGGCTTCTTATCCAGGCCTACTTGTCCTGTGATTACCGCACGCATAAGAGCCATACTTTAGATTGGCAATCCGTCGAGGGCAATAACCGAAGTTGGGCATTATCTATTTAGTTTGGCTTTGGTTTGGCCTGCGCAGTGCAAAGTCGATGAATTATATGGTTGAGCCCCAACCGAGCAAGAACACCCGGTGAATGCTGCGGCCTGGCTGATAATTACTGCTTAGTATAATTGGTTCTGACGGGGTGATGAAGATGCGGTCAGACTAAATTTATTTCCATCGTTGTCCAGCTTGAGTTGAATATTTACGGTCGCAGTGCAGGCGACGTCAAGGTAGTCCGTGCCGGTTTGGGAGGTGATGATAAAGGTTTCTACCGTAACATTGTCAGTAGTATCCCCAAGCAATACATAACTTGTCTCAGTGCCACTTATAGTTCTTCGAACATAAAGCTTACCACCTGTCAGGTCATACTGGATCTGCGTTACCCCGCCGGGATTTGTGGGTGGGATTAATGTGACGGACGTTGAAGTTGTAGTAACGGCCGTGGCTGTGCGAATGTCCTGACAGATGCGGTTGAGAATTGATCTGCCCACCTGAGACGCTTCGGACATCTTTATGTTTTCGGTGTTGCTATCGAGTGCCGCGTTCATCACGGCTGCCAGGCTGATAAGCAGGGCGGCCATCAGTGACAGGCTGATCATCATTTCGACGAGCGTAAACCCGGCATGTGGGGCCAATCGATCGTTAGTAGCATTTAAAGTTATAGGCATTTCTATTCCCTCCTAGCTACCAACCAACTTGTAGAGTAGATAGGCTTTAAATTGAGCTGGATTTCCACTGCGACCATAACGGTATCTGTTGCAGTGGATGAAATAGTGCCCAGATTAGTCTCGTCAACCCATTGAACCGTAACGACCTGTTTCCAGTTTGTCAGCCCTGTAATAGAGTTTCCCTGGCTATCTCTGGGCGGGGTGAAGGGTTGGTCAAGGTCATCAAGATCGTCAACGACAGTCTCACCTGTCTCACTTCCGATAGTACCAGGATCGGTCAACTCCGGATCGAAGAAGGGGAGCTTGATAGACCACTCCCTGATGTTCTCTGCCAATATCACGGCCTGGGCCAAGGCCCTTCCGGAACCATTAATCCGGGTACTGGAACCTACCCCGACCATTAGGGCGATCACGCCGACAGCGATGATCACAGTAGCGATAGCTACCTCGATCAGCGTGAAACCGCCGCTTTTGCGGATGGGCCTCTTGCTAGTCATCAGCGTTCCTCCGATTTCTTTTGTTACTTAACAAGCTGGGACATTCCGAAGATTGGTAATATGATGCTCATAGCGATAAAGCCGACCAGGAAACCCATCATTACAATCATCAACGGCTCGATCATGGCGGTGACGACCTTGATCGTATTGCGGAGTTCATTGGCATAGAATTTGGAAACATCACGCAGGACTTCGCCCAAATTACCTGACTCTTCGCCAGCGGATACCATCTGAACCACACTTGGCGGTAGCTGCTTGAGCTTTTTCAGCGGTGTTGCTATTTTCTCGCCTTGCTTGACCTCTGTGTATACCTGCTTCCACATGTTTTCATAGATAAGATTCCCGGAGATTTCCGAGGTGATCTTGAGGGTGTTAAGCATAGGTACACCGGCGTTGACGAGTTCCCCCATCGTGTGCAGGCCTCGGGAAATATACAAGGCGCGGAACATTTTCTTGAAAAGTGGCACGCGAAGTTTGAATTTGTCAAATACCAGCCGGCCTGATGGGGTCTGAATCGCTGCATGAAATCCCCAGCCAAGAGCGACTACACCTGTTAAGAGTATATACCAGTAGTTACACAGGATGTTGCTTATAGCGAGTAGCAATTTGGTCGGTGCGGGAAGGAGGTCGTGTTTGCCCTCGAAAATTACCATGAATCTTGGCAGAACGAATGCCAGCAGGAAGACTGTCGTTACTATGGCCATCGTGCCAATAATCGCAGGGTAAATCAGCGCCCCTCGAACCATGGAACGAGTTTCCATTTGTTGTTCTAAATATTCGCTGATCCGGGAAAGCATGTGCCCGAGGTTGCCCGACAATTCAGATGCGCGGACCATATTGACGTAAAGGGGCTGGAAGGCCTTCGGGTGCTTGGCTAAGGCACCGGAGAGCGTCTCGCCGGCCTCTACATCGGCTTTGATCTGCTCGACCATTCTGCGGAATTTCATGTTTTGGATCTGCTCTGCTATCCCTTCCAGAGCGCTGCGGATATTGATCCCCGCCTTAATCATAACGGCAAGTTGGTTGGTGAAATTAAGGATGTCCTTAAGTCCAGGGCCCATTTCGAAGCTTACAGACTTTATGCGTTCCAAAATATCGGCAGGACCTGTGCCTGAAGCAGAAGCGATGTGCAACAGGTATTGGCCCCGACTGCGTATTACCCGAGTGGCCTCGGCAATCGATCTTGCCTGAACAGTTCCGGTTTTGGTTGCACCCGAAGGGTCTCTAACTTGGAAAGTAAAGCTGGCCATTATTTATCCCCGAAAAACGGTTAATGATTCAGTGAACAGTTCAGGCTTGGAAGACATAGCTATAGCCTGCTGGTAACTGATCTGTTCGTTTAGGTAAAGGGCCTTGATTGCATCGTCCATTGAGCACATGCCTGCACTTTTTGAGGTGCTTATGATGTTTGGAATCTCATGGATTCGGTTCTCACGGATGCAGTTCCGTACGGCTGGGGTACACATCATTATCTCGCAGGCAGGTATCATTCCAGATATGTCCACGCGCTTAAAGAGAGTCTGGCTGATAACGGCTTGGAGGGTATTCGAGAGCATGGCGCGTATTTGGTTCTGCTGGCCTGATGGGTAGATATCGATAATACGTTCGACGGTCTGAGAGGCATTTTGCGTATGCAGAGTGGACAGAACCAGGTGGCCTGTTTCTGCGGCAGTGATTGCTGCGGAGGTAGTCTCCAAATCCCGCATTTCGCCGACGAGGATTACATCCGGGTCCTGTCTCAATGCATGCTTGAGGCCGGAGGCAAAAGTTGGAACATCTGAACCCAGTTCTCGCTGCTCGATGACACTCTTGTCGGAGGGGATTAAATATTCAATAGGATCCTCAAGCGTGATTATATGTTCGTTGCGCTGTTTGTTGATCTGATCGACCATAGCAGCAAGAGTGGTTGATTTGCCCGAGCCGGTTACGCCTGTAACAAGAACCAAGCCTCTGGGCATATCGATTAATTTCTGTACGATAGGAGGCAGCGATAGCTCTGAAAGCGGTGGGACGGAGCTAGTGATCAAACGAAACGCAAGGGCGATAGAGTCTCGTTGAAAATGCGCGTTAACACGAAATCTTGCCCTATCTTTAAGCGCAGTGGAGAAATCAAGGTCACGTCGTGTCATTAACGACTTGGTCCGTTCAGGGCCGACCATCGACTCGACCGCTTCAAGAGTCTGTTCAGGAGTAAGTGGCTCGAAGTCGCTTTGAAGCAATTCGGTATTCACACGGAACACAGGTGGGATTCCGGCGATGATATGCAGGTCGCTAGCCTGCTTATCCAACATTTCCGTCAGTAAAATTTCAAGTAGCTGCACTTGCTAACTCCTTGCTATGATTCCGTCACTCGCATGATTTCTTCGACAGTGGTTCTACCCTCAACAACTTTGGCCAGGCCATCAATCCGAAGGGAAAGCATTCCAGCTTCGAGAGCACCCTTACGTAGTTCAAGCAGGGTCGGATTCGAGGTTACGATGTCACGGATTACGTCGTTTATTTCGAGGAACTCATAGACGCCGACTCGACCTTTGTAGCCGGTCTTGCGGCACTTATCGCATCCGACCCCGTGGAAAAGTTGTTCGGCGTATACCTCTGACTTGGCCATGTATTCCTTAACCGACTCTGGTATTTTTTCAAGGGGTTCCTTGCAGTTTTCGCAAATTCTCCTGACAAGGCGTTGTGCAAGGACAGCATTAACCGAAGCACTGATCAAGTAGGGTTCTATCCCGATATTGATAAGCCTGGTGATACTGGCTGGAGCATCGTTGGTGTGTAAGGTAGAGAGCACCAGGTGGCCGGTCAGCGAAGCCTGGACCGCAATGCGGGCAGTTTCCTCATCACGAATCTCGCCGATCATTATAATGTCGGGGTCCTGCCTTAGCAGACTTCGCAGGGCGGCTGAGAAGGTCAGGCCTATCGACTCATGAACGTGGATCTGGTTGGCGAAGGCCAGTTCATACTCGACCGGATCCTCAACGGTTGAAATGTTCAGTGAATCGCCATCCATCACGCCCATTGCGCTGTAAAGTGTGGTTGTCTTTCCGCTACCGGTAGGACCGGTTACCAGAACAATCCCGTGTGGCTGAAGGATCTGTTTATGGAACGCTTCCAGTGTTTGGATTTGCATACCCAGATTTTCCAGACCCACTGTGATTGAACGGTTGTCCAGAATACGAATGACACACTTTTCGCCGTGTGTTGTCGGCAGGGTGCTTACGCGCAACTCAACACTTCTGTTGTGTACGGTCGCGCGGATTCTACCGTCCTGTGGCAGCCGACGTTCGGCGATATCCATGTTGGCCATAATCTTCAGTCGTGAGATTATGGCTGCGTGTAACTGGACAGGTGGGGGCTGTTGGTCAAATAGCATCCCGTCGATACGGCAGCGGACCCTGAGTTTGCCATCACCCGGCTCGATGTGAATGTCACTGGCTCCATCGCTTACCGCCGAGAAGATAACGTAGTTTACATATCTGATGACGGGGCTTTCCCCGGCAATCTTCTCGAGATCTGTAACGTCTTCGTCCTTTTTTTCGACGAGTTCAACAGCATCTTCAGCGATGTCTTTGATAATATCTTCGACTTGCTGGGAAGGGCTTGTTGAAAGCTCTTCGATAATCTGCTGGATGTCACTTGCTAATGTTACTACTAGCGAGATATCTGAACCGATGCGGCGTTTTACATCATCGATCAAGAAAATGTCAGCCGGATCGGAAAGGGCAAGAACGATGTTCTCATCTTCTCTACGAATTGGCATGACATTTTTAGACTTGAGGTATTCCGTCGGAAGAAGCAGGGCGATCTCAGGGTCTACTTCTTCAGGGTTTAATCTAACAAAGGGAAGGTTGAAATAGGCGGCAATGGCCTGAATCGCTACGGTCTCATCGATCGCTTCGGACTTGGTAAGTGTACGCAGGACGCTGAGGCGTGGATTCTTTCGCTGTTCGGCAATAGCTTCATCCAGCTGAGATCGCGTAATTTCCCCGCGATCCAGCAGGATGCCCTCTGGACCTCGATAGCCCTGGCCGCTCTCGCTGGGCCTCCACAATTCGGCGAAATCAATCGCGTCGCTCTGGCCTTCGCCAGTGGCACGAGTTACCTGGTTCAGTCGCGACAAGTCTAAATGCCTCCCGATCCGTTTCTCTACTTCAGGTACAGCGTTCGAGTTTGATTCTTGAACTGAAGTATTACCGACTCGCTAGTGATTGCTTTAATTGTCCATCCATTGATTTGATCGCCAACATGCACAACGCATTCATTAATCAACGCTATTCCGCCAGCGTCACTGGCAAGGATAGATTGAATAGCCATCCGTCCCACAGCGGCATTGGCATAGCTGTCAGGATTATCCTGGCCGGAAGAACCATTTCCGGATTCGATCTCGGGAGAGGCCCAATCCAACTTATAAATAAATGGGTTTCCCGAAAGTAGACCATGGGGGATATGGCGGTCAGTAACCTTGTAGTTTATCGTGTCATTGATGAGCTTTTTCTCTTTGGCATTGGCCTTTAGAGCATCGGCGGCCGAAATCATCTTTGCCAAGGCAAGTTCTATCTTCTGCTCGGCGGCTTGCTGTTCCGGATTTGCCTCTGCTAGGGAGGTATTCATTCCAAGCAGATACACGCCCCCAAGAGCAAGGGTAAACATGAGCGACAAAATAACGTTCAGGTCTTTGAGCTTCAGCTTGATTCGAGACGACGAATTGGTGCCGGCTAGTTCGTCAATCAAATCCTGGTCTTGGACCAAGTTCGATTCCTGTTGGCTTTCATCGATTGTATTTGTCTGATCTTCGATCATAATTTTGCCTTATCGCCTTTATCAAAGAAAATTGACATCGCGAATTCCGCCCGAATATAACCCTCCGGAGCATCCTTTATTTTCTCTTCCTTGAGGACGGCTAGCCGGTAGATTCGCATAATTCGGGGCCGGCTTTCGAGTTCCTGGAGAAATGTGTAGAAGCCCATGAAATCACCGCCGACAATAATGCTAACAGGCTGTTCAGCATATTGGCTGTCTGAGCTTGTAAAGATCTTGTCGGAACTCTTGTTGAGCGTCTCCATGCTTACCGGCGTTAGGTTATTTTTTCTCGCCAGGTACCAGATCTCCTGGATGACCTTGTCGATTTCCTTTTCCGAAGGCAGCTTGGATTGAAGCACTTCTATAGTGCTCTCCAATGTGCTTATCTCCCTCCGCAGGTCACCGATCACGCCTGTGGCTATATTAAGCTCAATGAGCTTGCCCCGACGAGTCTCGATTTGCTGGAGCATACTGGCGTTAAGTTCGTCATTAGGTTTGAATACAAACCACCATGTCGCCAGCGGGACTGCAATCAGCAGCAATGCAAGTATCAATTCACGTGTGCCGATTTTCATGATCCTACTCCTACCATTTTCTTGAACAATGTGGATATGTTCGATTTTCTTCGGGGCTTATCCTGAGTTCTCCCAATAGCCGCCTTGGCAACTACGATCGCATCCGCGGCTGAGTTTATTCCGATATCAACCCGGAATGTTCGGACGAGAATATCATCAATCTCTTCCTGCTTGGAAAAGGCAAGCTGCACCGAATTGATCAACGGGCATTGATTCAAGTTGTTAATGAACTGACCGACCTCAATATCTGTCCTTGCCCAGCCCAAAATGCTCAGCGTTACGTTCTGTTGAGCCTTCTCAAGTTTTTTCCCTTTCCCTCTCTTTTTCTTTTTCCCCGCAAATTTGGCTGACTTGGTTTTAATTTTCTCATTAGTCACCGCAACCATGACCCGCTTTGTGGAAAGGTAGAATTGCTTCAAGCAAATACCATTCGCTCTGGCGTTTGTAACAACAGCCAAAACTGTACTGCGTGGAATACGTTCCAGCAGGGAACCGGTGGTTTCAGCCTTGTTTATCAATTCCTTTTTCCGCTGCTGGAGTTCCTGCATTTCCTCAAACTTCTTGGTTGCTTCCATATAGTCGGTATTGATCCTATCCAGCACGATTTGTGTGTTGGATATCCGGTGTTTCGATGCTGCTACACCACCGAGAACACACAGCATGACGATCCCGAACAGTCCGATGCATACGAGGCTGGCGCGGTGTTGTATCCGGCCTCGAACATAGCCTTGTGGCAATAAGTTAATGGTGCTCATGATATTTCCTTAAGCTGCGCTGTTTGCCCCTAGAGATAATCCCACCGCCACTGCCAATGCAGGATGCGGTTTGTCGTCCCCTAGCTCCAGTTCTGCACCAACTCCTTCCGCGCAATTAAACCTCAATAAGGGGTCTCCAATTTGAGCGGGCAGATTCAAGCGTTGCGCAATAACTTGGCAAAGGCGTTTGTCGCAGGCCTGGCCGCCTACGAAAATCGCTCTCTCGATTGACCGGTTGGGGAATGCCGACTCGTAATACCTCAAGCACTGGGTCAATTCTTCGGTCAGCAATGCAAGCGGTTCATCCATAAGTCTGTAAAGTTGTTCAGGGCTGACTTCAGGAGCCCCCTTTGACTTATTGACCATGTCCAGACGGAGCTGGCGTGCTTTTTCCGGTGTGATATTCAGTGCCTTTACCAGGGCCTGGTCCAGTTGCATTGCGCCTCTCTTTAAATTGTGTGCAAAGGCAAGGCCAGGACCGTGTGATAAGACCACCTGGGTGCTTGAAGCACCAATATCGATAAACAATGTTGTCCTGCCGCTGTCTGCAGTTCGTTGGAACAACCTGCTGAAGCATTCAACAATTGCACAGGCTTCAATATTGACACCGACCACTTCCAATCCAGCCTTGTTGATTGCCTTTAAATAGGCTTCGACCGTTTTGCGGTTGGCTGCTACTGCGATAATTTCCTGCTTGGCTTCGCCGTCGTCATAAATCTCGCCGGCAACGACGTGTTGAATAATGGCTTCTTCGACCGGATAGGGTAGTTTGCCGGCAAATTCCGACTCCAAAGCACCGTTGATGTCGCCGTCAGGAGTATTGGACATCTTCAAATGGCGAAGAAAAGTGTCTCTTGCTGGAATGGCAAGGACACAATCTTTTCCCCTGAAACCCTGTGATCGGTGCAACTGGTTGATAATCTCGCTCAGTTTCTTGTAGTAACCTGAGTTCTGGATACCTTGTGAGTCAGGGGTTTCTGCCTGGCCTGCGGCAATAAGTTCATAGGTGTCTTGGGCGAACCGAAGTTGGGCCATTTTTATCGCACTTGTACCAATATCCAGACCGATCGGATGCGAGTTTCCGTTGGCGAGTTTCAGTTTCATTGGATACTCCTGCAGAGCCTGCCTGTTGGGGCTGCCTCTGAAATAACTATAAGTCCTGGAATTAAAAGGGAATGCAAGATTCGACCTCCTCTGGTCGGACCTGCTGGCGGAGCGGTGCTGTTACCACCGACACTTACGTATCTTCCCAAGATTAACATAAGTTTCCCTCTCTCTGCAGGCAAACCAACTACGGGCTTTTCTTTGAGACCTCGGAGGTGTTATCGGGTGAAAATGAGGCGAGATTAATTAGTAGTCAAAACTCTATAAGCTATTTATTTCATGTCTCTGCCAGCAGGTCGCAGAGAATCGAGTCAGCGAGAAAAAGTGACTCGGGAGCGATTCGAATTGACTCATCTGTTATCAGCAAAGATCCTGATTCTGCATGGGAACCGAGGGACTGGCTGAAAATATCCAAAGGATCGCAGCCATATCTGCTGGCGAAGCTACTTCGGCTAATTCCATTTGTCAGGCGAAGCGATAGCATTAAAGTCTCAGCCATGGATTTGCGAAAACTCACCTGCTCTCGATGTGATGGTGGTCTTCGCTGGGCCTCAACTGCTGAAAGATAACCGGCTAGATCGGATTGGTTTTTCGATCTGACTGGTGGGAAAAAGCTCGCAGCGGCGGGGCCCAGGCCAAGATATGGCTCATTGTGCCAGTAAACCAGGTTGTGCCTGCATTGAAATCCAGGCTGGGCGAAGTTGGAGATTTCATAATGTCCAAGCCCCGCCTGCTTTGCTTTGGCGATGGCAGTGAAGTAACAATCCCGTTGGGCCGAGTCATCTACGGGTTCAATTCGACCTTGGCGAAGGTCTTCCCACAAGGGAGTGCCTTGTTCAATACTGAGGGCGTAACAACTCAGGTGGTTGATTTCCAGTGCGAGGGCTTTATCAAGCGTTCGGCTCCAGGAGGTTACGTCCTGACCTGGAATGCCAAAGATCAAATCGATGGACAAGTTATCCACTCCTGCAGATCGGAGAAGATCGATCGAGCGGACTATTTGATCGGGCCCATGCAAGCGTCCAAGAAGTTTAAGGTCGGTCTCGTCGAATGATTGAGCTCCAATGCTGACGCGGTTAACGGCAGAACGGCCAAGCAGACAGGCGATATCGTGATCAATAGTGCAGGGGTTGGCCTCTACGGAAAATTCTGTTTTTTCATCCGCGTAAGGCCCAAGAGCGTCAATTAATTTGCCTAGCAATTTTGGGCCCAGGGCAGTTGGTGTCCCGCCACCGACGAAAATGCTGTCTACCGGGCACTCAAGTCGGCCTGACCGCATGGCCAGTTCCTTAGATACGGCAGTGACAAAGTCTTGGGCTCGCCCAGATTCATTAGCAAGCGAATAGAAATCGCAATATCTACACTTGGCTTTACAGAAAGGAACGTGAACGTAGATCGCCCGCGGGCATTTACTACTCAGCCAAAGGTCCTTGATAGGCGATAAAGACATACTAGAATATATATAGTCGGTTTGCGCTCCAGCATATAGTAAAGAAACTCAAGTGTAGGCTCGAGGGCTGGTTTGGTGTCGATATGAGCGTAAAACTTGTAATGTTCAATTCTAAAGGCCAAAGGCGGGCCTTTAAGCTTGTCAAGGAAGAAACCGTAATTGGCAGGGCTCAAGACTGTGGGCTGAGGATTCCGCTTATCGATGTTTCCCGAAAACATTGCTTAATGACTGTGCGTGGGGGGGAGGTTCGCTTGCGTGATCTGGGCTCAACCAACGGTACCTACGTTAACAACAAGCGAATAAATGAGGTTGTCCTGCAGGCTGGGGATAGATTAACTATTGGCCCGGTGACTCTCACTATTCAAGTCAACGGCAAGCCTCTCGATAAGGCAAGTATTGAAAAACCTACGGAAACAAATCCAGCCGATACATCAGAGACTATTTTAGCCGACATCGAAGCAGCAATTGCATTAGGGCCCGATGAATTGGAAGACTCCGTGGCGGATACAGAGGCGATAGTCACCGAACAGCAGGATTCGCTCGGGGCTGAATCGATCGAACAAAGCATTTCGGAACCGCCCGAAGAGTCAGAGAATCGCTCGGAATAAAAGGGCGATCACGCCTTTTGCTCGCCAGTTAACTGAAGGGTCGCAAGGGCAGTTGAGATATCATCGGTGAACCTGAAGATTTTATCTAAGCCGGTCACCACAAAAACGCCCCAGACATCTGCATTGACTCCGCACATAACCATTCGGCAGTTGATTGCCAGCATGGTCTTGCGCAAGCGCAGAAGCTTGGCGATATTTGAACTGTTTATAAAGCTGACAGCAGCGAAGTTGACCGCTACGTTCGAGGGCTTGTCCTTCAGTCGTTCAATCAGACCTGTTAGTTCATCTGTGAACAGAGGGTCGTCGCCCAAATCTACTACGGTTATTTCATCAGACCAGTCTTGTATTGCCATGGTTACGAATTCCCTTTCTTGCCGGCAGCTAACATATAGCACCCGGCCGGCGAGGTCAACTATCGGCTGCGGCGAAGTATCTTCGGGTCGCATCCCAATTTAGACATCGCCGGTGCGATTTGTCCTAAAAATCGCTTTCCGTCAACATAATACCCTGCGGTGGGCTTGAGTCCGTCAATCCTATCGGCCCAAAAGCGATTGAGCAATGCCATGAAAAGCTCTCTAAGATATTTACTTGTCATTGACGCTAACGCAACGGCAAGCTGAGTATCTTCGCTTTTGACGGCAAAGGTAACTTCCATCTGGCGGGGGCCATTGCTTATTTTGTAGGCGCTTACCCGGTCGTTCTCTTCGATTATCTTGAAATTGCATCCCTGAAAAACACGCTGCAGGGAGCTGAGATATCTCATCCGGCCGCCCTGACGGTCAACATATACCCGAAGCAATTCCTGACCAGCTTTGAGCCAAAGAGATGATAGAAGGCGGCAGGTAATGTCTAAAAGAGTAGCAGACTTGTTTCGAGTTGCTTCGACGAGTTTGTTGTACTCGCCGGTAAAGAGAATTTCTGACCTCAACGAAAACAGTCGCATGTTTTTTCGGTTAAGAGCTGATAACAGACTTCTTCCAGCCAGAGCCAAATCGTTCGCACCTGTCTTGTGCGGCAAGGCCAGCTGAGAGCCTTTATACCAGGGATATCGGTCCATATGGCCCAGGGAATTTGGGGCAATAGCTCCAAGCAGTTCGGTTAATGTCTTTGCCTGGGTTCGGCCGGCAATAAGGCAGGCCAAGACCGCCCGTTCCAGAAGATCCAGCCTCTTACCGCCTCGGCTGGTATAAACTCGTTTAGAGTCCCCAATAACAACAGCTGAAAGACGTTTGCTTATTTTTTTGGTCACACCACCTGCAAGAACTTGCCACAGCGACTCATCCGCCAGATGATCCGGCGTTTGAAAAGCTGTTGCAGTTACAGTAAGCGGGCCTAGCAGTGGGCCAAAGCCTGCCTCATCTATTCCGGCGATGATCGCCAATTACGCGTCTCCTTTTGTATAACGTTTCGCAGGAGCGATTATACCGGCTGGGGGTTTTCAAGCTAGGCTGAGCTTAGACTAGAGCGTATTCAAGTTTCGCCTAGCGGATTGGGCGCAGCGCCGGCGAGGCTGACAAGGAAGGTGACCCAGACAAATGCCTTAGCATTGTCGATGCAACCTGACGTAAGTCAGCCGAAGTCGCCGCCAGCTCAAACGCTTGCAAAGAAGTTGAATACGCTCTCAGAAACTAAAAGCGATTGACTCCATAGCCAATACCAGCCGATACTGACAAGGTCATGTCCCCCCAAAATAACCAGGCCATTGAATCAACTGCCCCCGAACCATCGGCGGCTATTTCCCGGGACCGAATATGGAAATTCCGGCCACAGGAACTGATAGCCCTGGTTGGGTTGTTAGTCTATTCCAATACCCTTAAGAACCAGTTCGTCTTCGACTCGATCATCTGGATTCAGCAGAACAGGTATATTCAAAAGCTCTGGCCTATCATGGATGTTCTTACCGCCCGCCAGCAACGAGCGACTCGGCCGATCGTAAATCTCTCCCTGGCTGTTAACTACCAGATAAGTGGACTCGATCCATGGAGCTACCACGCATTCAATGCCGCAGTTCATGTGCTTGGGGGGATAACTCTTTTCGCTGTTTTGAAACGCACACTTTCAAGCGAGCGTTTAAGGGGGGTGTTTCAAGCTGACGCGATGGGTTTGGCATTTATCATAGCGATTATCTGGACGGTCCACCCCCTTACTACGGCGGCGGTCTCTTATACTATCCAGCGCGCCGAATCCATGATGGCGTTATTCTTTTTGCTTACTTTGTATTGTGCGATTCGTTCGACGGGGACACCGGATAAGAAAAAGTGGCAGGTTCTCGCGGTCTTGGCCTGTGCAATCGGTATGGGCTGTAAACAGGTTATGGTAGTTGGGCCAATACTTATTCTCGCCTGGGATCGCATTTTCGCTGCACGATCATTGCGAGAGGTCTTTTCGAAGCGATGGGGTATGTATCTGGGCCTGGCTGGGACTTGGGCGGTGGTTGTTCCTTCGATAATAAAAGCTTTCACCGGTGCAAGCGGAGCAGGCTTTGGATTGGATGTAGTTACCCCCATTGAATATGCGGCCTCGCAGTTCGGGGTGATCTGTCATTATCTCCGCCTAAGCTTCTGGCCTAGTCCGTTGGTAATTGATTACGGCTGGCCGGTGGCGCGATCGGCTGGGGAGATTGTTCCCTACGCTCTGGTGGTCGGTCTGGGCGTATTGGCCACCGGGGTGGCTCTTTGGAAAAGGCCCGCATGGGGCTATTTGGGGCTTGTCTTTTTTCTCGTTCTTGCACCAACGTCAACCATCTTACCCATTGAAGATCTCGCAACTGAGCAGCGAATGTACCTGCCTCTTATTGCGGTAGTAACGCTGGTTGTAATGGCGGGTTTTTTTGTCGCAAAGTCATGGATGCCGATGAAATTGGCAAGGGTGGCACTGGTGGTTCTGATAGCCGGCCTGGCTTACGGGACGTATCAAAGGAACACTGATTATTTCAGTCAGCTAACTATCTGGCAGGATGTTGTTGAGAAACGTCCAGCCAATGCCCGCGGATGGTACAATCTAGCCACTTGTCATGCCCGGTCCAAGCAGTGGGATCAGGCAGAGGATATGTACTCAAAGGCAGTACTGCTTCGAAGCGACTATGCCGAGGCCTATATGAATTTAGGCAACGTGCTGATGGTAAAGTTCAGGTACTTCCAGGCTGCCATCCAGTACAAACTTGCTATTCAGTACAAGGATAAGCTTGAGGTTCAATCAATGGTTCCTAACTTATATGTGAAGTTGGGTAATGCAACTGCCGCCCAAGGCAAATACACTGAGGCTGCTGGATACTACAATCAGGCACTTGAGCTTCAGCCTGAATTTAAGCCGGCAGTCGAAGAACTTGCCCGCATTCGGCGTTTTATCTATTAATAATATCAGGTGTAATTTCACTTTTTGTTTATGACGGATAATGTAGAAATCCTTGCTGTCGGCGAAGGCTCCAGGAGAAAACTCTGGACTTTGCTGGCAATTGTCGTCCTTGTAGGCCTCGGCTTTGGGGCCTACTCGAACAGCTTCAGTGGGGCTTTTGTATTCGATGACTCTATAGCCATCCTGATGAATCCGGCAGTTTACAGGATTTGGCCTTTGTTTGAAGTCTTCGGTGAGTTTAGTTCATCTCGTCCTATTGTCGATGTGTCCCTGAAGATCAACATGGCCCTGGCTGGTGTTTCACAAGACGGCAAGCCCAATGAACTCGGCTTCCATATTTTCAATCTGGCCGTGCATCTGGCGGCGGGGCTTACACTTTTCGGCCTCGTTCGCAGAACGCTACGAACGGACAAACTCAAAGATGTTTTCGGGGGATACTCCGGCCCGCTGGCATTGGCTGTTGCGTTGATTTGGCTGGTTCACCCCATTCAAACTATGGCGGTGACGTATATCATCCAGCGAGCCGAGTCGATGATGGGACTGTTTTATCTGCTTACCTTGTATTGCGCGGTCCGGTCGTTCAGTTCTTCCAGGCCGGGACCCTGGATTTTGGCTTCTGTTACGGCATGTTTTCTCGGCGTCGGCTGTAAGCAGGTTATCGTAACCGTTCCGTTAATGGTCCTGGTTTACGACTGGGTTTTCATCTCAGGCACATTGGCCAAGGCTATCAGAAAACACCGCCTGATTTACATGTTGCTGTTTTTTTCGTGGATACCAGTTTTTCTGATGTCCATAAATGCGATGTTTTCAAGCGACCATTCCGGCTTTGCGATGAAGGAAATCACCCTGGGCGAATATGCCATTACGCAGCCTGGTGTTATTTTGCATTATCTTCGCCTGGCGTTCTGGCCGGGGGGGCTTTGCCTGGATTATTTGTGGCCTCCCGCGAAGACAATGCCAGAGATACTGCCTCCAATGTTTGTCGTTGCATCACTGTTGATTGGCTGTGCGCTCGGACTGAAATACAGGCCTTTGCTTGGCTTTGTCGGTGCGTGGTTCTTCCTGATATTGGCTCCAACGTCCAGTTTAATGCCCATTAGGGACTTAGCTGTCGAGCACCGGATGTACCTGTCCCTTGCAGCCATTGCAGCCCTTGTCGTTCTTGGAGGATATTGGGTGGTTGGCAAGCTTTTTGAAAAAGCATCGTCGCATAATCCCGGCCTGCACGCTTTGGTAATTATGCTGATCCTGGCTGGGGGTACTTCCCTAGTACTTGCGGGCGCGACCTATCAACGCAATAAAGCCTACGAAAGCCCGATAAGCATCTGGTCGGATGTTATTGCCACCCGGCCTAAAAATTGCCGGGCTTACCACAACAGGGGTGTGGAACTGGAGTTTATTGGCAGGAGAACCGAAGCGATCAATGACTTCCTGCGGGCTTTATGGCTCAATCCGATCTATGTCGATGCGAATCACAGCTTAGCGAAATCCTATTACGAATCAGGCAAGATTGATGAGGCGATCGAATATTATCTCAAAACACTTCAGTTAAAGCCCGGCCATGCAAATGCGAATAGCTCTTTGACAGAATTGTACCGCCAAAGGGGAGCCCTTGATGAAGCCTGGTCTTATGGTCAGACAGCTTTGGCGAATCGTGAATCGTTCATCAAGCCCAAGGATCTTCCAGGCTTATATGTTAACCTCGGCAATGTGAGAATCGATCAGGGACTTTACAAAGAGGCTATTGAGCTTTTCGACCAGGCAGTTGATCTCCAGCCGTGGTTCGTGCCGGCATTAAATGGAATCGCCGTTGCCAAGGATCGGTTGGGCATGGCCTCTGAATCGATTGAACAATTTAAGTCCGTATTGGAAATTGCTCCAGGCTATGCCGTAGCCAGGGTTAATCTCGGCAACGTCTATGCTAGAATTGGTCAGCCGGATTTGGCCGCCGAGCAATATGAACTTGCTCTTCAAAATGAAGACTTATTCAAAGACAAGGGCGATCTGGCGAGGGTCTATGCACGGCTTGGCAGTGTGCTTGCTAAACTTCAAAGATATGACGAATCAATTACTTGCTTTGAAAAGGCAATTCAATTACACCCTGATTTGCCCGGAGCGGCCAGTGCGATTGAGCAGGTTAAACGCCTGGGAGCCCATCAAGAAGATGATTGACGAAAGCATAATCTTTGGCACTGGACGAATCGGCCTGAAGATACCGATATATTTGTGGTATGTGGATAGGGCTCTAATAAGGGCCACTTCGAGGAGTATACACAATGCGACATGCCGTTATTATGGCAGGCGGTGCGGGTAAGAGACTCTGGCCACTCAGTCGACTGGAACGTCCCAAGCAGCTTTTGCCCATCATCGGTGGAAAGAGCCTGCTTCAAATAGCAGTTGAGCGTATTTCAGATCTCTTTGCCGCAGAAGCGACATGGATTATTACTAACGCTCAGTATCGCGACCAGATCGCCGAGGCGCTTCCTCAGATTCCTTCAGCCAATATAGTCGGCGAGCCTGAAGGACGAGATACCGCTAACGCAATCGCACTGGCAGCGGAGCTTATTGGAGCTAAAGACCCCGACGGCACAATGGCGGTCTTTACAGCCGACCATATAATCCGCCCGAAAGAGAAGCTTGTTGAGGCGATAGGAGCTGCCTGCGAAGCTGCCGAGAATAGCCCCGATGTGCTATGCACTTTCGGCGTAAGGCCCACCTGGCCGCATACGGGCCTGGGTTATATCGAAGCAGATAGTAAGTGCCCGTGTAAGTATGCCCTCAAGGTAAACGCTTTTAAAGAAAAGCCCGACCATCAGACTGCACGCAGATATGTAGATTCCGGTAATTACTATTGGAATAGCGGCATGTTCGTTTGGACGATTCAAGCCATCAAAAAGGTTTTGAATGAGTTTCTGCCGGATTCTATGACAAAGCTCGGGCCAATTGGCGAGGCCGCTAAGGCGGGCCAGGACTTCACCCAGCTACTTGAGGATGTTTATCCGACCCTTGATAAAATTTCCATCGACTATGCGGTCATGGAAAAGGCTCGCGAAGTATTGATGGTCGAGTTGAAAGCTGAGTGGATCGATGTCGGCTCCTGGCCGGCACTGGAGAACGTTACTGAACTCGATGACGCCGGCAACTGCATCGTTGCAGAAAATGCCATCATTGTCGATAGCTTCCGGACAATAGTTGTAACTGAGGACGACCATCTTATAGCTGTCTTGGGTATGGATGAATGTATCGTAGTCCACTCGCCCGATGCTACGCTTGTAGCCAGTAAATCTGACAGCCAGAGGATAAAAGAACTGGTTGAACTTCTTGGCGTCAAGTTTGGGAAAAAGTACCTTTAGAGGGGCTGGTTTCGTGGGGAGGTGGCTTTGTATCGATCCTGGTTCCAAGCGCATGGGCGTTGCCGTCGGCTCGGATGCCGATAGTATCGCCTGCCCCATTAAGTCCATACCATCATCACCTCCAACTAAGTGCATTCAGTTAATCTGTGAGTTGGCCCGTGAATATGAGGTTCAGGGCATTGTTGTCGGCTGGCCGATCAATATGGACGGTACGGAAGGCAATCAGGCAAAGGAATCCAGAGTATTGGCAGGTGAATTAGCCCAAGCGTCGGGGCTGGATGTAAGGATATGGGATGAGCGTCTTTCAAGTTTCGCTGCAGATAAATTCCTGGCTGGTCAGCTAACTCGCATGAAACGCCGTGCCAGACAGGATGCTATCGCAGCAGCTACAATTCTTGGTGAGTTCTTCGCCTCTGACGGCCCAGCCAATGCTCCAGGGGCCGAGACAACAGACGATCAACAGCAGCAATAACCGGGCGGATCAATCTCTCTCTTTTAAAATTCCTCTATTCATGCAGGTGAACCCCAGCCATCGGTAGTTGCTCGCCGTGGCACCATGGGGTATAATTCAGGATTTCGCTAACCATGGCAAAGTCTAACTCAACATCCTCAGCCGACAAGGGTAGAACCGAAACCCAATCCCCGTCGGTTCGCCCCTCAAAAAAGCGACTCGCTTCGGATCAAAAACAAATCGTCATCCTTGGAGCCAAAGAGCATAACCTTCAGAACATCGATATTTGTTTACCCCGCGAGCAGTTGATTGTTATCACGGGCTTATCCGGATCAGGAAAGAGTTCATTGGCCTTTGATACAATTTACGCCGAGGGCCAGCGCAAGTACGTCGAGAGCCTTTCAGCTTATGCACGACAGTTCCTGGAGCAGCTTTCAAAACCTGACGTCGAGCATATCGAGGGTCTGCCTCCGACAGTTGCGATCGAGCAGCGTTCCGGCAGTGCCAATCCTCGATCAACGGTCGCCACGACTACCGAGGTCTATGATTATCTTCGCTTGATGTTTGCCCGAGTTGGCGATCCGCATTGTTGGATATGCAATCGGCCTATTACGAGCCAGACGGTTTCGAATATGGTTGACTCGATCCTGCAATTGCCCATCGGGACTCGTTTCATGGTGCTGGCTCCGGTAGTCCGCGGCCAGAAGGGCCGGCATGAAGAAATCCTCCGCCACATCCAGCGAGAAGGTTACGTCCGTGTCCGGATTGACGGAGCGATACACGACCTCAAGAGCATCCCCGAGCTTCATCGTTACAAGGCCCACACGATAGAGGTCATCGTCGATAGGCTGATTTTGAAGGAATCCGTCAGGATTCGCTTATCGGACAGTATTGAAACAGCCCTGGCTCTTTCCGATGGGCTTGTTGTTATTTCTCACGAACAAATCACCGATCGCGATCAGTCAGAGTCACCCAAACCACCTACAGTCGATATTGCCAATTGGCAGGATCTGGTTTTCAGTGCTACCTACGCCTGCCCGCAGCACCCGGAAGCGAACCTCCCTGAGCTATCCCCCCGGATGTTCAGCTTCAACTCTCCTTATGGTGCCTGCCAAGCTTGCGACGGTCTGGGAACAATCCTGGAGTTTGATCCGGACCTGGTCGTTCCCGATACTTCGCTATCGCTGTCCCAAGGCGCTATCGACGCGTGGCGTCATGGCGGAAAACGGATGAACATTTTCTACAACCGTCTTATCCGCAAATTCTGTAGGAACTACGAGATCCCAGCCAATAAGCCCTACAAAGAGCTAACCAGGACAATCCGCAAGAAGTTAATGTCAGGCGACCCTGGCCAGGGTTGGGAGGGTGTCATTCCCAATCTGACCAAGCGATGGCAAAAGACTGCCAGTGAATTCGTCAAACAACGGCTGCATTCGTATTTGTCTGAGCAGCCTTGCAGTGAATGTTCAGGTGCAAGGCTTCAAAAGGCAGCTCTTGCGGTAACCATAGCCGGTAAGAATATCCACGAAGTAGTCCAGATGAACATCACCGAGGCCCTAGAGTTCTTCGGATCAATCTCTCTCGACCAGGAGCGAAGCCATATTGCCAAGACGATCTTGCGAGAGATTTCCCATAGGCTCGGGTTCCTGGCCAATGTCGGCTTGGACTACATCACGCTGGATAGAACAGCCGCTACGCTATCCGGCGGTGAGGCCCAGCGGATACGCCTGGCTACGCAGGTCGGCAGCGGCCTGGTAGGTGTCTGCTATGTGTTGGATGAGCCGACGATAGGCCTGCATCATCGTGATAATCAAAGATTGATACGCACTCTTGAGCATCTGCGTGATATCGGCAACACGGTCATTGTTGTTGAACATGACGAAGATACGATCGCCGCTGCCGATTATATTGTGGATATGGGCCCTGGCGCTGGAAGGCATGGCGGAAGGATTGTCGCCCAGGGTTCTCTCGACGATATTCTTGCCTCACAAGAATCAGTTACCGGTAAATACCTTACCGGCCGGCTTCGAATCGAAACGCCTGGCAATAGAAGGCCGGTCTCCCATAGAAAGGCGATCGAACTGAGGGGCTGCCGACAGAACAACCTGAAAAATATTACGGTGAAAGTGCCCCTGGGTGGCCTGATTTGTGTTACGGGCGTTAGCGGATCAGGTAAGAGTACGCTTATTAACATCACCTTGTTGCGGGCGTTAAAAAGGCGGCTTTATGTTTCAAAGGATCGTCCTGGCGAGTTTGATAAAATTCTGGGCCTGGGCAAAATCGACAAGGTAATCGAAATCAACCAATCTCCGATAGGCCGGACACCGCGGTCAAACCCGGCGACATACACAGGCCTGTTTGATCTGATCCGTCAACTTTTTTCCAAAACGCGGGAAGCCAAGATTCGCGGATACAAACCCGGCCGATTCAGCTTCAACGTCAAAGGCGGCAGGTGCGAAGCCTGTCAGGGCCAGGGCACGAAGCGAATCGAAATGCACTTTCTTCCCGATGTTTATGTAACCTGCCAGGAGTGCAAGGGCGCTCGCTACAACCGAGAGACTTTGGAGGTCCATTACAGGGGCAAGAATATCTCCGATGTTCTGGAGATGCGTATCGAGGCGGCCTTGTCGTTCTTCGAGAACTTCCCGAAGGTAAAACAGTTGCTAAAGGCCCTCAATGATGTGGGACTGGGGTATATGCAGTTGGGGCAAAGCTCCACCACGCTATCCGGCGGCGAAGCCCAGCGGGTGAAACTGGCGTCAGAGCTTGGCAAAAGTTCCACCGGCCACACTTTCTATGTCCTGGACGAACCGACCACTGGCTTGCACTTTGCGGACATTCACAATCTTCTTCGCGTGCTGAATCGCCTTGCCGACAAGGGTAACACGATTGTGGTCATCGAACACAATCTCGATGTCATCAAATGTGCGGATTGGATTATCGATCTGGGGCCCGAAGGCGGCGATGGGGGGGGGACGATTGTAGCTGAGGGCAGTCCCGAGCAAGTTGCAGCCAACCCGAAATCATACACCGGCCAGTTCCTGACGAAGCGATTTGCTATAGAAGCAAAGTGGGCTTCAGCTGAGTAAATTGGCCAAGAAGATCAGTGGTCAACTGGCTTGCCTAGAATTTCTTTCAAAATCGCGAGTTTCTCTGCCAGCATTTCCGGCGTCTTGGCCTCGGCCGACAGTCGCAGAAGCGGTTCGGTGTTCGAGGGCCTGACATTGCACCACCAATCTTCTAATTGGCAGGTGATTCCATCGAGGTTATCTACCTTCGCGTCGGGAAACGCATCGGCGATCTCTTTCATCTTGGCTTGCTTATCTTCTACCTGGAAGTTGATTTCACCGGAGTGGCTGTAGCGTTGCAGGGGTGCTATCAACTCGCTGAGGGGCTTATCCTGGGCCGATATCACCGAAAGGGCAGTTGCAAAAGCAATCGCGCCGCTGTCGGCATTGAAGTTGTCGCGGAAGTAGAAATGCCCGCTCAGTTCACCGCCGAAGACCCCATGGCCGTCGGACATAGCCTTTTTCATAAACGCATGGCCTACACGTTCGCGGCGCGGCGTTCCGCCGGCAGAACGGATCTCCTCAGCGACGACCAAAGACGAACGCAGGTCATAGACCACCATTGCCCCCGGATTATTTACCAGGAAATGCCGGGCAAGCAGTGCCGTCATCAAGTCGCAACGCACGGTTTCGCCATTTTCGTCGATGAACATGCAGCGGTCGGCGTCGCCGTCCATGCAAACGCCGAAGTCGGCTTTGTGTTTCTTGACAGCCTTTTTCAACTGCTCGAGGTTGGCCTCGATAAGTGGATTCGGCGGATGGGCGAATTTTACGCCGATTTCGAAGTTCAGCGGAATGATTTCGATATCAGTTCCATCAAAGACTGCCGGGAACATCTTTCCGCCCATACCGTTTGATGCATCTACCACAACCTTCAGCCGCTTGCCAATCCGCAGAAACTTATGGATATGCTTGCGGTAAGGTTCCCACAGGTCAACTTTCTGAACATCGCCTGTTGAGGCTGCTGCGGGCATTCTCCGGAGCGTTGCTGTGATGTGCTTAATTTCATTGAGGCCGGTGTTCTGGCCGACAGGACGGGCCTTGAAACCGGAGATCTTAAACCCGTTATATTCGAGGGGATTGTGGGAAGCTGTAACTTGAATCCCGCCACATGCACCGAGATGGTTAATTGCGAAGTAGACCATTGGCGTATCGACCACCCCTACGTCAATAGCTCCACAACTGGCTGCGGTAATACCACCAATCATAGCCTCAACCAGCCCACCTGAGTGCGGCCTCATGTCGCAACCAATTACAACACGGTTGCTGGCGGCCTGTCCGCGTTCAAAACCGCTCAGCAGGCTGCGAAGGAACTGTGCCGATGCATGCCCGACCTTCCAGGCCAAGTCCTCGGTTATTTCATCGCCGTATATGCCTCTTACGTCATAGGCTTTAAAGACCTTGTCGATCACATCCATGATGTGTCCTTTCAGTTGGCTGAGAGGTGATTATTCGCGATGGCGCAGAAAAATGCAATCCCTGTTCCCTACACTGGAAAGTAATCAATTCCTCGTTTCTGGATAATCTATTCGTTTCGGCCAGCGTGTATGATTGACAATGCTGTTGTGGGCAATATAATCCGCCAACATGAGAACTACACGGACAATAGTATACTTTGTCTTATCATTGGTCATCTTATCCACATCCAGCTGCCTTTATCCTCCTACAGACCCAGCGACCGTACTGAGTCGATACCAGGATGTTATGAATCAACGCAGCCCCAGCGAGCGAATCTCCGATGAGGGCATCGGATCGCTTGTCCCCGATGAGCCCGGTTACGCGCCGCCTCTCGTGATCCAGGAAGTTACCGATCCCCAGACGGATGAACCGGCAGGTTGTGTTATTGAACTGACTATCTATGAGGCCATTATGCGAGGCCTGGCCAATAACCTCGAAATTGGCATAACATCGTTCGATCCTGCCGTTACGCGCGAGCAGATGACCGAAGCGGCGTCAGAGTTTGACTTAACCTTCTTCGGCACGGCGGGACTTTCCAGAAAGGATGTCCAGACGGCAACAACCCCTTTTGAGCTTGTAACAAAGACAACATCTTTCGAGATGGGCTTTACGCAAAAGACGGCCACCGGTGCAGTCTGGTCGGCAAACTGGCAGTTAACCCGGATCGAGGACAATGATGTTTTTTTTGTCGATCTCCACAAAAGGTACGAGCCTATTTTCCAGCTAGAGGTTGCCCAGCCATTGCTGCGTGACGCCTGGCCCCAGTTCAACCTGGCCAGGATTCGCGTCTCGCAGATAAACCATCGTATCAGCCGAGCCCAGTTCCGCCAGACCGTTGAGGATGTCGTTACGCGAGTAGTTGGAGCCTACTGGCAGCTTGGCCAGGCTAACCGGGAAGTGGAAATTCGCAAGCTTGTAGCTGGTGCAGCCGAGACCACGCTCAGTCGCCTCCGCTTACGCCGCGATATTGACGCACGAGTCGCCGAGATCAGCCAGGCGGAATCCGCTCTTGCAGCTCGCCAGGCACGTGTCATTCGGGCCCGGAAAATTCGTCAGGATGTCCAGGACGAACTTGCGAGACTATTGAACGATCCCCAGATTAATCTGCTGACAGATTGCGAAATAATCCCAACGACTGATCCGGTAGAAGCTCAATTCGTAATAGACCAGGTAGACCAGCTCATGACGGCTTTGCAGTACAACCCTATCCTGGAACAGGCTCGTGATGCGATCGCGATTGCTGAAATTACCGTAGAGGTTTCTGAGAATCAGACTCTCCCACGTTTGGATTTGACCGCATCGGGAAGCTTTCAGGGATTGGCAGCTGATCACAACTCGGCGTATGAAAATCTGGTAACGGGCGATTATGAGAGCTACTCCGTCGCAATCAGGTTTGAATATCCAATAGGTAATCGCGAGCGGATGGCCAGGCTGCGTCAGTCAAAACTTCTCAAGCTTCAGTCAATTTCCCAGCTCCAAAATACCGCCGATCTGGTAGCCCAAAGGGTTCGCGAGCGAATCAGGGAGATCGGTACAACCTATGAGGAGCTTTATGTCCAGCGTTACGCTTCCCAGGCGGCAATGCGTCAGTTAAAGGCCCTGGAAGCCCAGGAACGCCTCACAGGTCGGCTGACCCCGGAATTCCTTAATGTCAAGCTTTCAGCCCAGGACTCAATCGCCGAGGCCGAAAGCGGGGTCGCCAGGGCGTTGGCTAATTACAATATAGCCTGGTACCAGTTGGCACAGGCTACGGGTACTGTTTTGGAGCTCAACAAGGTTAAGTTGGCCCTGCCAGAGGCAATGGGCGAGACCACCGACCGAGCCCTGGAGCGGTTGATTCAGGAGCGGACCGGCGAGCAGAAATTTCCGGAAAAAGCCACCCCAATCGCCCCGTTCAATGAAGACGTAATAGCCGAGCCAATGTCTCCAGCTACCGCCCCTTCGATTGAGTCACTTATCGAAGATGACGCCGGCGAGAATGAAACCCCGGCAACCGCGCCAGCGATTGATCCGGTGATTGAGCCGATAGATTAAGCTTAAAGTGCGATAGACCCCAGCTCGTTTGTTGGGGCAGCGTTAACAGGGAAACACCCCCCAAGCCTGTTTGGCAGGGTAGTGTTAACAGGAAAAAAAGCCTATTTTCGTGACAATTTATTGTCAGATCAGGCCATTTGGGCTCCAACAGCTGAGTTGCTCATATCCTGGACGTGCAAAAAAACATTTCTTTTTTTCTTGGGCGTGCCATACAGCTGACACTGCTCGCCCGCATCATGTCAGGCAAGTATGAGCATTAGCAGAGTTTACAGGCTTCTCCGGCTGGTCACTATTTTACAGAGCGGGCGTAACTATACGGCAGATCAGTTGGCCGATGAGTTACAAGTGAGTCGGCGAACGGTTTTTCGGGATTTGAATATGCTAGAGATGGCTCACATTCCGTACTACTTCGACAAAGACAAATGCGGGTACGGCATCTCGAAGCACTTTTTTCTCCCGCCGGTTAATCTGACACTGACGGAGGCATTGGCGATGCTGACAATGACGGGGCGGCTGAAAAATGCCGACAAGCTGCCTCTGCTTCAACACGGCAGTTCTGCGGCAATGAAGGTCCAAAGCGTCCTGCCGGAGACGGTCCGCAAGTATGTGAGCGAGGTGATTGACCACCTAAGCCTTAATATAGGACCGCTTGCACGGCATGAAGGGCTTGAAAGTATCTTTAGCAATGTGTCAGAGGCCATTGTCGCACAAACTGCCTGTAAAATTGTTTACCTGAGTTTCTATGATAAGAAACAACTGAACTTGACAGTTCACCCGCTTCGGCTGGCGTTTATTTCACGCGCTTGGTACTTGATTGCCTTTTCCCCTAAATTTGGTCAGGTTCGGACATTCAAACTCACCAGGATCAAGAAGCTTACTGTTACCGGTAAGACCTTCAATCCGCCCAAAGATTTTGATCTTGATCGGCATTTCGGGGGCGCCTGGTCCATGATCCCTGAGGGCAAGCTTTACAACGTTCACTTGAGGTTTGCACCGAAGGTGGCGGGCAATGTTGCTGAAGTTCAGTGGCACCCCAGCCAGCAAGTGAGTTGGAATGACGACGGGGCCATGGATTTTAGAGCCAAGGTCGATGGCCTGGGCGAAATTATGTGGTGGATTCTCGGTTATGGCGATCAGGTTGAGGTTCTGGCCCCAGCGTTGCTTCGAAAGAGGCTGGGGAATGTGGCCCAGTCGATGGCAGCAAAATATAACCAGGTAGGCAAATAGTGCGTGCATTAGTTCAGCGAGTAACGTGGGCAGCTGTTGAGGTAGACGGCCAGGTTGTCGGCAAGATCGACCGGGGCCTGTTGGTTTATCATGCGGTAGCGTGTGGAGATTCTAAAAACCAGGCTGCGAAGTTGGCAGAGAAGGTCGTCAATTTGAGGATCTTCCAGGACGAACAGGGCAAGTTAAACGTATCGGTTCGGGATACTGGCGGGGGCATCCTGGCGATACCGAATTTTACGCTCCTTGCCGATGCCAGCAGGGGGCGCAGGCCGGAGTTTTCTCCGGCGGCCTCCGCAGCCCAGGCCCAGCCGCTATTTGATGGCTTTGTCCAATCATTATCTCAGTCTAACTGCCCGGTAGCTGCGGGCATATTTGGCGGGGATATGCTGATTCGAAGTCAGGCCGACGGGCCAATAAACGTGGTGATTGATATGTAATCGCAGAATACATTTTGTCTTCTGCTTGACAGGTAGAAGGGTCCGTGAAGGGATTCGGTAAATTGTGAGACAACGACCCCCGACCCCCGAGTCTTCTTTGCGGGCCCTATTTTTTCTTCTAAGCCAGCGGTAATCAAAGTGAGGCCATTCCCGCGAGTTCCCCCTTTTCTCACCTCGACTACAGTTTTTCTTTTGAGCTTTCTTGTGTAACTTGGGCTTGTCGGTCTTGACGAAAACCAGACGATAACTTAGCCTATGATTCGACAAGGCTGGGAGTGTGCCCGAGCTGGACAAAGGGATCAGACTGTAAATCTGACGGCATAGCCTACGGTGGTTCGAATCCACCCGCTCCCATTGATAGAAAACGGACGGTCGAGGCCGTCCGTTTTCTATGCGAAATTAACCTGTTAAGGGCGGTTTTTTTCTAGCCCTGGCCCATCCAGCTACCATCGTCGGCGCCGGCCCAGATTTGCCGCAGCTTGTCGACAACGGTCCTGTCCAATGGGCCTTTGTTGAAATGGTCGATATTTTCCAAAACGTGATCGGGATTCGTCGAGCCGGGGATGCAGATACTGACCCCGGGCGCATAAGCGGCAAATCGGATCGCAAGCTCAGCCCAGCTGCCTTCAAAGCCTGCCCCGGCGGGGGTAAAGTCCATCGCCTGGAATCTATCGTAATACGGCTGGTGGTATGGGTTGATTTCACCTGTCGCTGGGACACCGTACCGCCAGATAGCATTTGCCAGCGGACGTTTTACAATAACGCCAAGGTTCGCCTGGGCAGCCGCCGGCAGGACATCGTCCAGCACTTGCTGGTCAAATATACTGACGGATGTTTCTATGCAATCAAACGCACCAGTGGCGATAGCAGCTAACGCATCTTCGCCGTCGCCGCTATAGCCGATAAACCTGGTCAGCCCCGCCTGTTTGACCTCAATCATAGCTTCGATAATTTCATCGGTTATCAAGGCTGAATCTGCCGGCGAGTGCATGAGTAACGCATCGACGTGATCGGTCTTGAGCCGGGCCAGGGATGCTTCAATGGATTCGCGGACAAGGGGGACTGTCCACTTAGTGTGGGTAAGTTGGCTGGCTTTGTGTCCCCATTTGGTAACGAGATAATACTCGCTGCGTCGATGGCTGACCGCGTTACCGATGAAAACTTCCGAATCCCCGTAGCATTCTGCGGTGTCTATCAGATTCATTCCAGCGTCCAGCGCGCCGTTAAGCACCTTCTCGCTTATCGGGCCGTCCATACCAGTTACTGATCTCAGCTGCGCTGCCCCAAATCCCAACACAGTTACATCCATACCAGTTTTGCCAAACGGCCGTTTCTGCATAACAGCTCTCCTTTGTGTTGGCTGTAATTATACAAGCTCAGCTGCTAATGGAAATCCTCAGCCAGACTTGACTAGCGGACCAATTGCAAAGACAATGGTTGAAACAGCACAAAAAGTTCGCAAACCGGCATAAAATGCGGCGGAAAAGTTGCTGTTTAGAACTATTTGCGGGCGTAACTCAATGGCTAGAGTGTCACCCTTCCAAGGTGAATGTTGAGGGTTCGAATCCCTTCGCCCGCTTTAAAGCTCGTCGATTCCCAGGAGTCGGCGAGTTTTTTCTATTAATAATCATATTTTTTCCTGATGACTGCATCGCACGGTTGACAGATTTGGAAAATGGGATAAGGTAGTTTAGTAAGGAGCAGTCCGGTCGTATCGGACTTGCATCTTGTGTTTATGTGTTTGAGTTATGGGCTGATCGCTTGGTTTTAGAGCCATTACCAGTGATCGAAAAGCCCACAGAGCCTAGGAGGTGGGCAGCTGTTTAGCCGCCCGTCATAAAAGGAAGGGAGCATTTCATGTTACGCCTATTTTCTTTACTTGCGGTATGTACCGCGCTGTTGGTCGTCACAGCCAGCAGTTATGGAGCAGTAATTGCTTCAGAAAGCTTTACCTACACAGTCGGTGGTACCTTGCAAAACAACGGTTCCGCCGGTGGCGGCTGGGCAGGTGCCTGGGGTGGCGGGGCCAATGGTGGCGATATGGTAATCGTCAGCAGCGGCCTGAGCTACAATGCCGGTGGAGTTGTAATCGATGGCGGGGTTTCCGCTGTTCAGATCACGGACGAAAATAATACGGGCAATAGTTCTGAAACCCGGTCACTGTCAGCGAATCCGACGGGAGAACTTTTCGTCCGGTTCCTGGTCAGGCTTGGTTCGTCTAATTGGTCGAACATGGATGCCGCAACCTTCCAGGTAACTGGTATGCGTAGCGCCACGAGCCGGAAGCAATTCTCCCTTGTCGGGATTGATGTTAACAACGCTCCCGATCCGGACGAAGAGCTTATCGCAATGACTGCAGCTGGAAAGAGCAACGAAATTAATGCGGATCTGACTGTGGGAACGACTTACCTTGTCGTAGCCAGACTCTATTCGGATTCCGGCAACCCTTGGAGTACAAAGTACAACTCGGTTGACCTCTGGCTCAATCCCAACCTGGCCGGCACGACGGGCTTTTTGGGCACTGCAGCAGCTACTTCCGACCCCTATCTTTCACCAGGGCAGGTTGATGGCATTGTATTGGCCCAGAGTAACATCGAGTCTAGCGACCTGGTAAAGTTTGATGAGTACGTAATCGGCGAGACTTGGGGCGACGTAGTTGTCCCCGAGCCGGCCTCGATGGTTCTCCTCGGACTTGGCGGGATGGCTCTGCTGAGAAGGCGAACCCGCTAACTCTGCAATAAACTAAAGACGAATATTGAATTACTAAGGTGGACATTGCCTCCTAGGCGCAATGTCCGCTTTTTTTTTATGCCAGAAAATCACCTTGCTGGCCTGGCCATATCGCGATTGATCTTATCAGCCTTCCTTGAAAACAAGCACACTTGAAAACATGCACCTTTGTGTGTAAATTCAATATCACTGATGGATTTTAAATGAAGGAGTCCGGCTATGGTCCAGCGTGTTAACAGGCGTGATTTTCTCAAACTAGCAGGGGCAGGGGCGGCTTCTTTAGCGATCCCTGGATTAACCTTCGCCAGTGCCGACAAGAGCCGGCCTAATGTTCTGTTCATCTGCGTCGACGATCTGAACGACTGGATCGAACCGATGGGCGGACACCCCCAGGCCCTTACGCCGAATATGTCCCGCCTGGCTGAGCGGTCGGTAGTTTTCACCAACGCTCAATGCCCAGCCCCGCTATGTAATGCATCTCGTGCGGCGGTGATGACAGGCCTGCGCCCACATACAACCGGTGTTTACAGCAACCGCAACCCCTGGCGGTGGGCATCTCCCGATGCAGTAACTCTACCGCAGCATTTTATGAACAACGGCTACCATGTTGCTGGTGCGGGCAAGATTACCGATTACCGTTTCCCCGATCCGCCTTCGTGGCATGATTACTACCCGGACAAAATCGACACTGCCGCTAAAACGGCCAAGCCTCCAAAGGGAACCCTGCCGCTAAACGGCATTGAAGGTACCCGTAACTTTGACTGGGGTCCGATGGATGTCGCCGATGAAGCAATGGGCGATTGGAAGACCGCTACCTGGATATCTCAGCAGCTTCACGCCTCGCACGACAAGCCGTTCTTCCTGGCTGCGGGAATCTACAGGCCCCATCTGCCCTGGTTTGCCCCGCAGAAGTATTTCGATATGTTCCCGCTAGATAAAATCATCCTTCCAGTCAGCAAGAAGGACGATCTGGACGATGTCCCAATGGAAGGCCGGCAGATCGCCAAGGCTGACGGGGACCATCGCAAAATTATTGAAACGGATAACTGGCACAGGGCGGTTCAGGGATACCTGGCCAACACCACCTTCGCAGATGCCTGCGTAGGGCGCATCCTCGATGCCCTCGAATCCAGCCCGTATGCGGACAACACCTATATCGTGTTTTGGGGAGATCATGGCTGGCACCTGGGCGAGAAGCTCCACTGGCGCAAGTTCACTTTGTGGGAAGAAGCCTGTCGTAGCCCGCTGATGATAGCCGGGCCTGGCATAAAGGCAGGCAGATGCAGCCGACCGGTGAACCTGGTGGACATGTACCCGACACTGGCTGATATGTGCAACTTGCCGGAAAAACCCGAACTCGAAGCCCAGTCGATAACTCCGCTACTGGCGAACAATTCAGCCACATGGGAACAGCCGTCGCTGACGACATTCTACCCAGGCAGCCATTCGCTGCGATCTGACAGATGGCGATATACCCGCTACTTTAAAGGCGGCGAAGAACTATACGACCATAGCAACGACGAGAATGAATGGACCAACCTCGCTAATGACCCAGCCTACGACCATGTCAAGGCGGACATGGCAAAGTGGCTGCCCAAGCATAATGCTGAAATGATCGAGGATAAGCCTGTAGATCAGAAGTTCGTCGTCGGCCCAAGACCATAAAGGCTGATAACAGGTATGGCTTAAGCGTAATAGCTGGTTGCGGCGAGAAAATTATGGTATGGTAAATCTGAACAATAACTCCATATGCGTGCGAAGAGGCATCTACACTTCTCAGCGAGTTATTGTCTAGTCGTTGAAATTGGTGGCTGTGGTTAGGCTGGAAGGCCCTTGTGGGTTGGGGCCGTTGAGTGTCCCACTACGACTTTCGCGATCGAGGGGCGCTGCAACGCTGTGCAATCGACGGAAACTTCCGTCTCGCAGACATTTCTTATATCTAGAGCAACGAATGATTGAGATGTCGTATGGATTCGTCAAACGAAGCTTTCTGAATTAAATCATAAGGAGATCGCGCAATGGCGGAGAAGAAGAATAGTTCGGGTGCAGAGTTTTCTGACCTTCTCACAGAAGAGCGGTCTTTTGAACCATCGAAAGAATTCAGCCGTTTGGCTTTCATCCGTAACCCGGAAATTCGCGAGCGTTCGTGGGCTGACCCGGAGAAATTCTGGGCGAACGCAGCCCAGGGACTGCATTGGTTTAAGCCATTTGATAAGGTGTTGGACTGGAACCCTCCCGATGCCAAGTGGTTTGTAGGCGGGAAGATCAATGCCAGCTACAATTGCTGTGATCGTCACATCCTGGCCGGGCAGCGAAACAAGGCGGCACTGATTTGGGAGGGCGAGCCCGGCGAACACCGTGTGATGACTTACTGGGATTTGTATCGCGAAGTTAACCTCTTTGCCAATGCATTGAAATCCCTTGGTGTACAGAAGGGCGATCGCGTGGCGATTTATCTTCCGATGATACCCGAGGCGGTGGTATCTATGCTGGCGTGCGCGCGGATCGGCGCCATTCATTCCGTGGTTTTCGGGGGTTTCAGTGCCGAGGCCCTGCGAGATCGAATCAACGATGCCCAGGCGAAGGTGCTCATTACCGCCGATGGCGGGTATCGACGCGGGCAGATCATCCCCCTTAAACACGATGCGGATTACGCCATCAGGGAAACCCCATCAATCGAGCACGTAGTCATCGTTCAGCGAGGCAACTTCCCACTTCGAATCAAGGAAGGCCGGGATCGCTGGTACCATCGCCTTATTCAGGAAGCCGATGCGTATTGCGAGCCCGAGCAGTGCGACAGCGAGGACATCCTCTATATCCTTTACACTTCCGGAACGACCGGTAAGCCCAAGGGAATTATCCATACCACCGGAGGATATATGGTTGGAGCGTATACCTCGATGAAGTATGTCTTCGACTTGCGGCATGACGACGTATTCTGGTGTACCGCCGACGTCGGATGGGTAACGGGTCACTCGTATCTCGTTTACGGCCCCTTGGCAGCAGGTGCCACGTGTGTCATGTACGAAGGCGCCCCGGACTGGCCGGATCGGGACCGCTTCTGGTCTATCATCGAAGATCACGGCGTCAGTATTTTCTACACGGCACCCACGGCAATCAGGGCATTCATGAAGTGGGGGGATAAATGGCCGGCAAAACATGACCTTTCCACGCTGCGCCTATTAGGATCAGTCGGGGAACCGATCAATCCAGAGGCATGGATATGGTATCACAAACACATCGGGGGGGGCAAGTGTCCTGTTGTCGATACCTGGTGGCAGACGGAAACCGGATCGATCATGATATCCACGCTTCCCGGGATAGACTCCATGAAACCGGGTACTGCTGGACTTCCCATGCCGGGTATCAAAACGGCTGTCTTAAACACCGACAAGGAAGAAATCAGCGTGGGAGGCGGATTTCTGGCGATTACACATCCCTGGCCTTCTATGCTTCGCGGAATCTGGGGCGACCAGGATCGATACAAGGAGCAGTACTGGTCCAAGTGGGATATTGGGACATACTTCCCCTCAGACGGAGCGAAGCGAGCAGCCGATGGATACCTTACCCTCCTGGGAAGGGTAGACGACGTACTCAATGTTGCCGGCCATCGGATTGGTACGATGGAGGTCGAAAGCGCACTGGTGGATCATTCCGCTGTGGCTGAGGCTGCGGTTGTGGGCGTGGCGCATGAGATCAAGGGCCAGGCGATCGTGGCCTTTGTGACGTTGAGGGATGGCTTCGAGTTCTCCGCCCAGATGGAGTCGGACCTCAAGGACCATGTCGCCACCAAGATCGGACCTATTGCCAAACCCCAGCGGATCGTCTTTAGCGCCGACCTGCCAAAGACACGCAGCGGAAAGATCATGCGCCGACTGCTGCGGGATATCGGTGAAGGGAAAGTTCTGGGCGACACTTCGACTTTGGCGGATGCGTCAATCGTCGAGGGCCTCAAGCAGCAATATGAAGAGAAAGAAGGGGCCTGAGATGCAAAGTGAGAATCCCCAAACGACAATACTGTTTATCGACGATGACGAGGATTTTGCCTCTGCACTTTCAAAAATGCTCGAAGGCGAGGGCTACCGTGTCCGCCAGGCCTCCGATGGTGAGATTGGGGTGCGCATGGCCACTGAAGAGCGGCCTGATTTGATCATCCTGGATTTTATGATGCCGGTAATGAACGGCTTTGATGCCTTATTGGAAATACGGAAAATCGACGGCATGGCGGATGTGCCGGTTATCGCACTAACGTCATTTGGACAAGATATAGGCGAAATCCATGGCCTGAGGCAAGGCGAAGGCAAGCCTCTTGTCCAGGACCGCTTGGATAAACCGGTTGAGCCCAATATGTTTTTGGATCGCGTGGCCTCGGCTCTGGCTGCCGGAACGGCCTAATTGAGTTCCGAATAAGGTATGAGCTTTCCGCCGGCGGAGTGAGCATGTAAACAAGCCGGCCAAAGATCGTTAAAACAAAACAGGTCCACCCATGTGGGAGGGCCTGTTTTTTATTGGTCAGTTGAACCGTCGATACAACCAGCCGCCTCCGGCTGCGCCAGCCGCCTGCACAATGAAATTAGCCTTCGCTGCAGAGCTATAAAGGAAAAGCAATAAATCGTCAAGATCAGAGAAAATAGCGCAAACAGATCAACTCTAATTACCTCCCCGTCACTTTTATTTAGCCACCTAACCAAAATGGCCATCCCTGACGTGAATGTCACCATCACGAGCAAGATCCAAGCTCCCTGCTTCATCTTTCGAGCTTGGTGATCTACAAGTTCTAAGTCCTTTAAGATCTGAGACTGGTCTGTATCAGGGCCAACTGTCCCCAGAACCTGTTCGATCATGGATATGCCCACAAAACTATGTTAATCGCCAGCCTCATATCAATTGCTCCTTAATGAGCCCGAGTCAATTCACACGATTTTTATTGGCGAAGCTTGTTTAATGTAAGAAATAGAGGTTCACATCGGTCAATGAGTACTGCCATCATGATCTCTGATCCTGACAGGACAATCTCATTTCTTTCCGAGGCGGGAACCAAATCGAGGCATGAATCGTTTAAGTCACAAGTAGGAGAAATATGCAAGCAAAGAGCCGCAGCCATACGAGTCAATGCCCAACTCGACGGTTTGATTTGAAATGGATAGTTCAGGCAGCTATCACTTGGAGTTAACTGTTCCAGGAAAAGATTGGACCCCGGCCCGCATAAACTTAGCCGACGCGCCATGGGGTCCATTCAAACTCGGCACAATCCCCTTATTAAAAAAGCAGTTAACTACCGAAAAATAGTTATGGGCTTGCAGTGATAGGATGCAAATGAATAGACATAATCTACTGACGTTGCTTGTGGCGTTGTGTGTAGCCGGCTTGGCGTTGACAACTGGGTGTGAGGGGGGAGACATGGATGGTCCCAGTTTGCGGCAAGAACGCCTGGAGGCATCGTACTGCCTGCCGTCGGAGGCTGATATTTCTCGAACGGACTTAGTGAGACTTGATGAAGGTTCTCGATTGTCCGACTACTTAGCCTACGCCGCAATCAACAACCCCGGTCTGGAAGCGGAATTCAACCGATTCAAGGCCGCGATAGAGCGTGTACCCCAAGTGTCTGCCTTTCCAGACCCTCGATTCACATATCGATATTACATCAGAGAAGTCGAGACTCGCGTAGGCCCTCAAAGGCAAAGCTTTGAACTGGCACAGAAATTTCCGTGGTTTGGAAAGCTTCAGCTGCGCGGAGATGCAGCCATGGAAGCGGCCAACGCAGCGAGACAGCGATTCGAGGCCCGGAAGCTTAAGCTCTTCTATCGGGTCAAAGAGGTCTATTACGAATATTATTATCTCTGGCGAGCCATCGCGACCATCAGAGAGAATCGTGATTTAGTGAAACACTTCGAGGCGGTCGCCCGCACCCGTTACAAAGTTGCTGAAGCGTCTCATTCCGACGTGATCAGGGCGCAAGTCGAACTGGGCAAGCTCGAAGATCGTTTGCGGTCACTTGAGGATTTTGCGGAGCCAATTGTAGCCCGGCTTAATGCAGCCCTTAACCGCCCGGCAGGAGCCCCCATTCCCTGGCCACAGAGCATGGAGACCTCCGTCGTCTCTATTACAGATGAACAACTGCTTGGCTTATTGGTGGGACACAACCCAGAGCTCAAAGGCTTGGACTTTGATATCGCCAGTAGGCAATATCGAATCGACCTGGCTGCCAAAGACTACTTTCCGGATGTCACTCTGGGAGGAAACTACATTGATACCGGTAACTCCATAGGCACGATGAGCCCCAGCGACGACGGAAAAGACGCTATAATTGCGATGGTTTCAGTGAATCTGCCGATTTGGTGGGACAAGCTAGCCGCTGGTGTCCGAGAGGCCAGGCACCGTCATCTTGATGCCGTGCACCGCAAAGCCGACAGAGCAAATGTTCTCAGTGCCGATCTGAAACTGGCTTCTTACCGGTTTCGCGATGCCGAGCGGAAGATCGACCTGTTCGGGGATACGCTGCTGCCGAAGGCTAGACAATCCATCAAGGCAACAGAGGCCTCTTACAGGGCGGGTAGGGGGACGTTTCTTGATCTCATAGACGCCCAGCGCGTCTTTCTGGAATTCCAACTGGCGCATGAGCGGGCGCTGGCCGATCGCATGCAGCGCCTTGCCGAGTTGGAAATGCTTATAGGCACAGAAATTCCGAACGTCAGGAACTCCCAGACCTCCCAAGCCGTTAGACAGGAAGGTGGCAGTGCAATTGGCGAAAAGGACACGATATGGTGAAAGATTCGATGCTATCGAGAGGAAATGGGCATCTTGAGTTGGCTTGGCTCCGACAGATAGTGGGAGTTCTGTTAGCCGTAGCACTGCCTGTGTGTATAGTTCTGATCTTGGTGGTTCCAGCAACCGTCAGCAGTGCTGATGAGAATCATTCTCAAGTGGATTCACAATCACGAGATGAGATTACGTCACCTCAGACAGTATGCCCCGTGATGTTTGGAAACAAGATCGATCCGAGCATTTATTCAGACTTTAGGGGCAAGCGAGTGTTTTTCTGCTGCAAGTTCTGCCAACAGACGTTCGCACAGGATCCCGAGAAGTATCTGGATAAACTCCCTCAGTTCAGCATTGGAAATTCCGGGGCACATGATAATGCGGCAGCCGGTCACCACGAACATGATGATGTCGATGGTGCCCCCCATGGGCTGGCGCGGGTTATCCGCTTTGCGGGGAAATTCCATCCCATCGTAGTACATTTTCCCATCGCGCTGATCATAGTAGCTGCGGCGGCGGAGCTTCTAGGGGTTTTCTTTAGCACTGGGAAGAGTCTTTTTATGAATGCATCACGGTTTGTGATTTCCATCGCCGCCCTCAGTGGGATCGCTGCTATGCTTCTGGGATGGGCCACAGGCGCGTCGGCTAATTTCCCTCCCGAGTTCTCCCTGACATTCAATTTGCACAGATGGATGGGAACATCTGCAAGTCTGGCGATTGTTGTCTGTGCGGTACTTTGTGAGCTGTCTTATCGTAGGGATAATGCTGCTATGCGCTCTGGCTATAGGGTGGCGCTTGGACTGTCGGTCGTACTGATCTCCCTGACGGGATATCTCGGTGGAACTCTTGTTTACGGCCTGAATCACTATACGTGGTGAAGAAATAGAAGAACAGATGATTGTCGAACATGAAGATCGAGATAGAGCATCTTCACCTTTTCGTGCAGGCTCGATACGTCGCCGGGGACAGCTTCAGCCGTTAGTTCTGCTTGTGTGTATAGTTCTGATCTTGGTAGTTCCAGCAACCGTCAGCAGTGCTGATGAGAATCATTCTCAAGTGGACTCACAATCACAAGATGAGGTTAAGTTGCCTCAGACCGACCTATCTCGTGTTCCTCAGTTTGCCTCCGGCCAGGCAGACGCAGGGCATGAAGGGCACGAGCACGACAGTCCTGCCACCGGAGTATCGTTATTTAGCTTGGCCAAGCCGACGGGCATACTGACCCTTTCGCTGGTTGGACTGACTGTGTGTTTGGGTCTGCTGCGGCGCGTCAGGCGTCTGAAGCCGAGACTTATGTTGAAACTGCACAAGATCATGGGCTTTTGTGCGCTGATCTCTGGGCTGATCCACGCCACGATAGTGTTACTAACCCACTGAGATTCAGGTCTCAGTGATGAAGGAACGTCTAATGAATGCACTTGTGTTTTTTCGGGGATCGGCCAAGATCCTGGTGATAGTCGTCGTGATAGTGGCCAGCCTTATCATTGGCTACGCGATTCGAGGGCCACAACCCGCCGACGACAAGTCAGGCCAGATCAGCAAGCAGGTTTCAGATGGAAAAGATCAGGTCACACAAATCTGGACGTGCTCAATGCATCCGCAGATCAAGTTGCCCAAGCCCGGCCTGTGCCCCCTCTGCAGCATGCCGCTGATTCCCCTGGAGACGCAGGCAACCGATGCCGGCAGCCTCCGCGAACTGACTGTCTCCGAGAATGCCAAGCGGCTAATGGAGATCGAAACCGTTCCGGTGGAACGAAAATTCGTTGCCGCCCCGGTGCGGATGGTGGGCAAAATTGACTATGACGAAACACGCCTGAAGTACATTACCGCGTGGGTGCCAGGACGGCTGGATCGGCTTTACGTGGACTACACAGGAGTCTCGGTCAACAAGGGCGACCATATGGTGTACTTGTACAGCCCGGAGCTACTGAGCGCACAGGAGGAGCTTCTTCAGTCCCTCACTGTCGTCAAGGAGCTCAAGGACAGTGATATCGGCATCATGCGCGAAACGGCTGAGGCTACCGTAACAGCTGTCAGAGACAAGCTCAGACTCTGGGGCCTCAAGGGCGAGCAGATCGCGGAGATCGAGCAACGGGGTACTGTATCGGACCACGTTACGATCTATGCGCCGATCGGCGGCATTGTCATCCACAAGAATGCTCAAGAAGGCATGTACGTTAAGACAGGCACAAGGATCTATACCATCGCCGACCTGTCGGAGGTGTGGATCCAGCTGGATGCTTACGAATCAGACTTGATGTGGCTTCGCTACGGCCAGAAGGTGGAGTTTACGACCGAGGCCTACCCCGGAGAACGTTTCGTCGGAACAATCGCTTTTATTGATCCAATTCTTACCCAAACGACTCGAACGGTCAAAGTGCGGGTCAATGCCGCCAACCCCAAGATGAGGCTCAAGCCGGGAATGTTCGTGCGGGCTGTGGTAAGGGCGAAGATAGCTACCGGAGGCAAGGTGATGGATGCCGCCCTGGCGGGCAAGTGGATATGCCCTATGCATCCGGATGTTGTCCAGGACGGTGCTGGAAGGTGCGACATCTGTAAGATGCCGCTGGTGCAAACCGAATCACTGGGATATCTGGGCGTGGATACTGACCAGTCCCAAGCGCCGTTGGTTATCCCAGTCTCGGCTGCGATGGTCACTGGCACGAGGGCAATTGTCTACGTGCAACTGCCAGGTAAAGACAAACCCACATTCGAAGGGCGTGAAATCGTGCTGGGCCCTCGGGCCGGCGATTACTACCTGGTGCGCCACGGCCTGGCTGAAGGCGAACGCGTCGTAATCAAGGGTAATTTCAAGATCGATGCCGAACTCCAGATCAGGGCCAAGCCCTCCATGATGACCCCCGAGGGAGGAGGAGGCGGTGGCGGACCCGCTGCCGGCAAGAAAGACTCTGACAGCCCCAAGATGGCGATGATGTTTTCCCCAACGGTTAAGGCTGAACTGCAGGCTGTGTTGAGCGTTGGACAAGAGATCGACAGAGCAATTGAACTTAGCGACCTTGATGCCATTCGTTCGGGGTTTGCTGACCTACAGCGGAAGGTTGAAGGTGTTGACGGGCAAAAACTGCAAGGACATATGAAGATGCTCTGGCAGGAGTATTCGATGCTCCTGACCAACGACGCGATTGAAGGTGCCGAAGCGAAAGATCTCAAAACGGCCCAGCGAGTGGCAGGCATGATGAATGAACACCTGGCCTCGATGAAGTCGAAGTTCCCCCTGGCAAATAGCCACACTCCATCGACAAGTTCTGTCATCGACTCAAAATTCCAACAGCAGCTTGCCAAAGCCGCTGAGGCCAATCTAGCCATACATCAGGCACTGGCGACCGATGACTCCATGCAGGCAAGTGATGCTGCAAAGAAGATGGCTGAGGCAATTACCTCCGTGGATATGAAGCTCCTCCAAGGCGAGGATCACATGGCCTGGATGAAGACTTCCGGTGAGTTGAAGAATATCCTGGCCAGCATCATTCAAGCTGAAGGCATCGAGCCCGCTCGCAAGGAATTTGCCCGGCTTTCGGAGGAAATGTCTGCGGCAGCGAAGCGATTCGGCATCCTCGGCGGCCCCCTGTACCAGTTCAAGTGTCCAATGGCATTCGATGGCCTCGGCGCGACGTGGCTCCAGGCAGATCAGCAGACGCGCAACCCCTATTTCGGAGCGGCCATGCTGCAATGCGGTGATGTAATTCAGGTCTTGCCGGGCGTTAAGGAACAGGGAGGTTCCGATGAATAACGAGTCTCCCTTCACCCAGACCCCCGAGCAACGATCAATAATTGGCAAGCTCATTCGGTTCTGTGTAACCAACAAGCTCATCGTCGTCCTGTTCGTGATTGCCGTCATTGTTACGGGAGTTATGGTTGCTCCTTTTGACTGGAAAATCGTTTTGCCTCTGGTGGGCGAGATAACCAGGCACCCGGTGCCCGTCGACGCGATCCCCGATATCGGGGAAAACCAGCAAATCGTTTTCACCCAGTGGATGGGAAGGTCTCCCCAGGACGTGGAGGACCAGATTACCTATCCGCTGACGGTTTCGCTGCTGGGCGTGCCGGGCATCAAGACCATCCGCAGCTCCTCGTTATTCGGTTTTTCCTCGATCTTTGTCATTTTCAAGGATGACGTGGAGTTCTACTGGGCTCGTACCCGGGTGTTGGAGAAGTTAAATTCTCTTCCAGCCGGGACGCTGCCGCCTGAGGTAAAGCCCGCGCTGGGCCCGGATGCGACAGCTTTGGGGCAGATATACTGGTATACCCTGGAAGGACGCGACCCTGACGGCAATCCTGCCGGAGGCTGGGACCTGGAAGAGCTTCGTACGATTCAGGACTGGTATGCGCGATACTGGCTGCTGTCGGCAGACGGGGTTGCTGAGGTCGCTTCTGTTGGCGGCTATGTAAAGGAGTATCAGGTCGATGTTGACCCGGACGCCATGCGTGCCTACGGCGTTACACTGACCGACGTATTCAAGGCCGTCAAGGCATCCAATATTGATGTAGGAGCCAAGACGCTCGAGCTGAACCGAACGGAATATTTCATTCGGGGTATAGGGTTCATTGAGAAGGTCTCTGATATCGAAAACAGTGTCGTCAAGGTCCACGAGAATGTGCCGATCCTGATCAACCAGATTGCCAAGGTGTCCCTCGGGCCGGCCACGCGGCGCGGCGCGTTGGACAAGGGCGGAGCACAGGCCGTTGGCGGCGTTGTTGTGGCCCGTTATGGTGACAACCCCTTAAGAGTGATCAAGAACGTCAAGGATAAGATCGCCGAAACCGCCGAGGCGCTACCGGCGAAGGTGATTATAGATTATTCGAAGGTCGCGCAAGATGAGGTTGCCAGCTTTGCACAGGGCCGTAGCTTCAAAGGCTTCGATGAGGCCCAAATCAACCAGAAAGCTTGGCTGGCCCATCTGCGGTCGATCCCACGAGATCAATGGCCGGAGTGGGCAACCATCTCCAAGGTCACAATCATTCCCTTCTATGACCGCACCGGACTGATCTACGAGACACTCGGCACACTCAACGACGCCATATCGCAGGAAATTCTCATCACGGTCATCGTGATTATCGTGATGGTGATGCACCTGCGCAGCGGCATCATTATCTCTTTAACCTTGCCCCTGGCCGTGCTGGGGAGCTTCATCGGGATGAAATACTTTGGCGTCGATGCCAACATCGTTGCCTTGTCCGGTATCGCCATCGCCATCGGTACGATTGTGGATATGGGCATTGTGGTCTGCGAGAACACTCTCCGCCATTTGGAACAAGCTCCACCCGACGAGCCTCGCGCTGCTGTCGTTCATCGGGCCGCCAGCGAGGTTGGAGGAGCCGTCCTGACGGCCGTCCTGACGACTGTCGTCAGTTTCCTGCCGGTTTTCACAATGATCGGGGCCGAGGGGAAATTGTTCAAGCCCTTGGCCTACACCAAGACGTTCGCATTGCTTGCATCAGTTGTCATTGCACTAACCGTGGTCCCGCCGGCTGCATACATGCTGTTCTGCGGCAAGGTCTCCGGGAAGAGACTTCGGCAGATCCTGTTTACATTTATTGGAGTAGCAGGCCTGGCGTTGGTAGTCCACGGCCTGAGGCAATGGTCTTTCCTGATCACCACATCAGGCATGGCTGTAGTTCTTCTTGCCGTTCACAGCCTACTGAAAAATTGGATCCCCCAACGAGTGGAACGCTTCATGCCTTGGGTAGCCAATGCAATTGTCGTAATCTTGGTGGGCTATATTCTTACAGAATATTGGGAGCCGCTGGGACCCCAGCGAGGGCTTTTCCGGAATCTGGTGTTTGTCGGCGTGCTGATCGGAGGATTGCTGGGTTTCTTCCACCTCTTCAGGAGCGTTTATTCTCCGATCCTCCGCTGGTGTCTGCGACATAAGCTATTGTTCCTGTCAATACCCACGCTGACGATCATTCTTGGCGTGACGGCCTTTCTTGGGTTCGACAAGGTCTTTTCTTTCATTCCCCGGGCTGGAGAGGCGGTTGGCATAGACCCCGCCTCAATCCGGTCGACAGCGTTTTGGGCCAAGGCTGAAGAAAGATTTCCCGGTTTCGGCAAGGAGTTCATGCCCCCGTTGGATGAGGGCTCTTACCTGTTCATGCCGACGACAATGGTTCACGCGTCGATCGGCGAGGCGCTAGATATCCTCGCCAAGCAGGACATGGCGTTCCAGAGCATTCCCGAGATCGATTCTGTAGTCGGCAAGTTAGGCCGGGCCGAGACACCCCTGGACCCCGCCCCGATCTCGATGATCGAAACCGTAATCAACTATAAACCCCAATACGTTACAGACAAGGCAGGCCGGCGTGTCGACTTCCGGTACGAACCTGATGGGACGAGGCTGTTTTCCGATGAACAGGGCCAGCCTATCCTTGCTCCCGACGGCAAGGGCTACCATGTTCAAGGGCGATTCCCACGCGACGATGCCGGCAGGCTGATTCCCGATCCCAACGGCCAGCCCTTCCGGCTGTGGCGCCCTCCACTGGATCCAGCGATCAACGAAGGGCGTGAAGCCTGGGCCGGGATTAAAACCCCGGATCATATCTGGAAAGAGATCATCAAGGCGGCAAGGATCCCAGGCACGACATCGGCCCCGAAGCTCCAGCCGATCGCTGCGAGAATCGTGATGCTTCAAAGCGGCATGCGTGCCCCCATGGGAGTAAAAGTTAAGGGTCCTTCACTGGAGGAGATCGAGGTTGTTGGTCTGCAGATCGAGAGATTTCTGAAGGAGATCCCTAGTGTCGAAGCGTCGGCGGTCATAGCCGACCGGATCGTCGGCAAGCCATACCTGGAAATTGTCCCTGACAGAGTAGCCCTGGCACGCTATGGAGTGCCTATCCGTGCATTTCAGGACGTGGTCGAAATCGCCATCGGTGGCCGGAAGGTCACCACAACCATCGAGGGTCGCGAGCGTTTCCCTGTTCGGGTTCGTTACCATCGCGAGCTTCGCGACAGCATTGAAAAGCTTGGCCAGATTCTCGTACCGGCCGCCGGCGGAGCTCAAATTCCAATCGCTCAATTGGCAGAGATTCGCTACGTTCGTGGCCCGCAGGCCATCAAGAGCGAAGATACTTTCCTTGTCGGCTACGTGGTATTTGACATGAAGCCGGGATACGCAGAGGTGGACGTCGTCGAACAGTGCCAGCTCTACTTACAGGCAAAGATCGATAGCGGAGAGCTGATCATGCCGCGTGGCGTCAGCTACAAATTCGCCGGCAACTACGAGAACCAGCTTCGGGCTCAGAAAACGCTATACGTCGTTCTGCCAGTTGCATTATTCGCGATCTTCATGCTCATCTACTTCCAATTCAAATCAATCCCGACGACATTACTGGTCTTCTCCGGCATCTTCGTAGCATGGGCGGGTGGATTCATTCTGCTGTGGTGCTACTCTCAGCCGTGGTTCCTGGACTTCTCCGTCTTTGGCGTCCATATGCGGGAGTTATTTCGGGTCCATACCATTAATATGTCAGTGGCCGTATGGGTCGGGTTCCTGGCGCTGTTCGGGATCGCCTCGGACAATGGAGTTATCCAGTCCACTTATCTGGACCAGGTGTTCCGGGATCGCAAGCCTACTTCGACCGAAGAGATTCGCGAGGCGACTGTGATCGCCGCGCATCGCAGGGTTCGGCCCTGCCTGATGACATCGGCCACTACTATCCTTGCGTTGATCCCGATCCTGACTTCGATAGGTCGTGGAAGCGACGTAATGGTGCCGATGGCGATACCTTCATTCGGCGGCATGCTCGTGGTGCTGGTCAGCATTTTCGTCGTTCCAGTGCTTTATTGCGGCATCCAGGAGTTTAAGATCAGGTTTCGCTAGCGGGACGCGAAAGCCTCGGCCTCTCGACGGAGAATAAAGTCATGCCTGAACAAGTAACGGCGATATGGTGGGGTTTGGTTCTGTTGGGGCTGGTAGCGGGCATCATGAGCGGCTCGCTAGGATTGGGCAGCGGAATGGTCCTGATCCCGGTAATGGTCCTGCTATTTGGTTTTGCGCAGAAATCCGCACAGGGCACAGCCCTGGCGGTCATGGTTCCCATGGCATTACTGGGGGCGTTTCGTTACTGGAAGAACCCGGAGATCGAGATCAACCTGGCGATGGCAGGGCTGATCGCTGCGGGGGCCTTGGTTGGGTCGATGATCGGGGTGGAACTGGCTGGACGCATCCCTGGCTTGATGCTTAGAAAGGTCTTCGCCGTTTTCCTTCTGATAATCGGGCTGAAAATACTGATGGCTTCCCCTGGGCCCGAAATGCCGGGTGCGGAGGATACCATGGACCTACAGAAGATCGAATTGATCGAGAAAGGTAGTGTCAGTGGTGGCGCAGGGAACCCCGAAAAAGAATAGCCCCACGGTGAGGATTTTCTCCGCGCGGGCTTGCGCAGCGCCGCTGGAACAGGCAGCCCAGCTATTTGAACAGCAAACTGGGATCGCCGTAGAGATCAGTGTCTGCAGCCGTCACTGTGCCACCGCCTCCGCAGAAGAGGCCACGGGTACAACTGGGGGGGATGACTTTCTGCTGGAAATCGCCGACGCCGGAATCCACGACCTCGCCATCGGCGGTGCCGAATACCTCCTAGATGACGGAGAAGTCAGGGGAATCGTCCAGAGAGGTCAGCGGCGAACAATCGCATACCGTCGCTCGGGTATTGTCGTACCAGCGGGTAATCCCAAGAACATTCGCGCAGTTGCAGACCTGGCAAAGCCGGGTGTGCGTGTGGGAGTTTCCGTGATTGACTGCCTCAAGGGCCTATGGGAAGACGTCACGGCGCGGATCGGACTTCTAGACGAAGTACGGCGCAACATCACCTTTTTCGCCAACGGCTGCATTGCGATTGTCGAAGCCGTTGCGGAGAAACAGGTGGACGCGGCTTTTGCTTGGACGGCCTTTAAGCACCTTGGGGATGGGCGAATCGAAATTATCGATATGCCTCAAGACCAACGGATTCTCAGGGGCACCGGTGTGGCGTTGCTTTCGTTTTCCAAACATCCAGAACAGGCAAAGCAGTTCATGGAGTTCCTGACGACTCCCGAAGCGAGACACTTCTATCTGAAACATGGCTGGGAGATATGATAGCCTGGAGATTTGTGGGACTCGAGCAGCCCAATGCGCGATGAAAGTACAATAGTGGTTTCCGAAAGGCCTAGTCTTCTGGGCTCGTTGCGTCTGCGGCTGACCGCAGCCGTGGTTCTGATTGTGCTGTCGGTCACCGGTATCGGCATGGTACTGGACTACAGGCGCGAGTATCGCGTGCACATGGACGAACTACATGCGTCGCTGACCGAACAGGCCCAAGCCCTGCGGGTGGCCCGTAAACAGATCAAACAATCTTCCCGGTTCGCCCAGTATGTAGATGACTTCTGCGCTCAGATGAACGAACACATTTCCCCCGGCCATCATATCTTGGTACTCGATGACCATGGCGAGATCCTGGTAAGCGCTCGTCATCACAGCGGGCCCGCCGTGGAGAAGGCCCTACTAGGTGCTGGTAGCGAAAGGAGAATCCTCAGAGTCAGCGGTCACAAGCTCGCACATATTCGCCTGAAGGACGATGACGGAGCCACGATCATCCTTGCGCAATACCTGGATCACGTGGAGAACATCCTTCGTCAGCAACTCCTGAGCCGTGCCGCTACGACAGGGGCAACGGCCCTGGCTATTATTGTTCTCGTATTCCTCGCCTTGCACTTCTGGAGTATTCGGCCAATTGAACGGCTTGTGGAAGCCGCCGGGGCCTGGTCTGCAAGAATTTTTTCCGTCAGGGCTGACGCTACTGGTCCGTCAGAAATCCGCTTATTGGCTAGCAAGTTCAATCTGATGGCTGAAGAACTGGAGAGACAGGACCATCAGCGTACCGTGGAACTGGACCGGGCAAGCGAAATTCAAGCTAATCTTCTGCCAAAGTCGATGCCATCATTAGAGGGTCTGTCTGTGGTGGCCGAATATCGTCCGGTCGAACACGTGGCAGGCGACTTGTATGACATCTTTGAACTGGCGGAGGGCAGAACGGCGTTTGTGATTCTGGATGTTGCCGGACATGGACTCACCGCTGCACTGCTGACGGGCGTGGTGAAGATGTCCTTCCATCGCCGACTTGCAGAACAGGATGATCCTGCAGAGGCCATCGCTCTTGTTAACGAAGATCTTCTGCGCTGCGTTACGGATGGGCAATTCGTTACGGCATGCGTCGGCGTGTGGCAGCCTGACGACCGGACGTGGACCTACTGCGGAGCCGGCCACCCCGGTGGATTGGTGTTGAGTGGCGACCAGGTCAATCATTTACCTTCCACCGGACCACTGCTGGGAGTGATGGAGGATACACAGTGGTCATCAACAACGATTCAAATGCACGAAGGCGACAGACTGTTTCTCTACACAGATGGCGCAACAGAGGCTGGCGCCCCGTTGAACAAGTTGGGAAAAGAGGGATTGGGGCGGATCGTACGGCGATGTTCCGACTTGCTACTTGCCGATCAAGTGGCTGCTATCGTGGATGAAGTTTTTCAGCACTACTTAGGCGAGCCTGAGGACGACGTTACCATCCTCGCCATGGAATTCTTGGCTGATCGTGATAACTATTCCTGATTCTCCGCTGAACTCAAATACTCTAAGTTCCAACTGCCCTGGCGAGACAAAGCAACGCGGGTTTCCCGGTCTTCTCTATTCACACATGTCAAGCACTCTGACCAAGACTGGCCGCTAAGAACAATTCCATAGAAATGAAGTTTTTTTGACGTTAGACTACGTCAACATAATACGGCTTTGGACTTCAACAATATTTGGCGATAGGGAACGATAATCGCCTCTTGTACGTTTAGGAAAGTGGCGAGAAGCCACGGCTGATATGGCCGATAGAACCGAGTTTGAAAACATAGCGACGCCCTACATGGATGTGGTTTACAGGGCTGGGTTTGCGCTGTCTGGCAGTGCCTCCGACGCCGAGGATCTGACCCAGGATACGTTTGCCAAGGCGCTGGAGCGGTTCGGCTCGTTCCAGCTTGGAACGAACTGCAAGGCATGGCTTCTGCGTATCCTGCGGAATACATGGATTGACGAGTTGCGTCATAGGAAAGTTGTCGGCCCGAGAGTTTCTATTGATGAGGTGATCCTGGCTGAGCCGGAAGCCCAAGAGGACACATCTTGGGCGAGCGTAGAAGATGTTCTGGAGAGCTTCAGCGATGAGACTGTAATTGATGCGATGAAAAACTTGCCGGACGACCAGAGGTTAACGCTTTTTCTTGTGGACGTTGAGCAGTTCTCGCATGAGGAAGTGGCGAAGATTACGGACGTTGCAGTTGGCACGGTTAAGTCTCGCACGAGCAGGGCTCGATCGACGTTGCGGCAGAAGTTACTAGCTCATGCAAAAGACTTAGGATTTTTGGAGCGAGGGCCATGATCCATTTAAGTGATGAACAATTTGAAGAGGTCCTGCAGGGCAGCCTGCCGGAGCCGGCCCATATTTCCCAGTGCAAGCACTGCCAAGACCGGTTGGCTGAATTGAAGGGCTTGCGTTCGAGATTGTGTTCGGCATTTGCCGGGGTCCATGCCAGTTCCCAACTGGCCGAGAGGATTAGGGAGCAAGCTCGCCAAGAGGTAACCCCCTTGCCTCTGGCAGTTCAACCCACTGCCCGCAGGGCCATTCATTTGCCGCGATGGCTTAAGCCTCTGGCAGCGGTGGCTGCAATCATCCTAATCAGTATTCCGGCTGTTTTGTTCCTGTCAGACCCTGAAACGGCAATGGCAGGGCCAGCCGAACTATACGAAGTCTACCAGCACAGTCTTTCGCCCCATACTGAACTCTATTCAGACGCCGATCCGGCTGCTCTGGCTGGATTCTTGAAGGACGAGTTGGGGTTCACGCCCGCTTTCCCGAAACTGGGCGCTGGAATGTCGCTTCGTGGCTGTTGTGTGACCCACTTCAGAGACAAACCGGTCGGCAGCTATGTGGTGGATTCCCCCGAAGGCGTGATATCCATAATCGTCGTGAATGAGGCCCCGGAGTCCCTGGGCATGACCGAAAGTCTAAGTCGTGGCGAACACACCTACATGGCCGGGGCCTTCGCTATGTGCAACATGGTTACGGCGACGCTGAACGGGTACACCTACTGCGCCATTGGGGAAGTGTCAAAAGACCAACTGGCGGACCTGCTTGAGCGACTCGTCTGGTGAGATAAGACACGCCACCTACGTCTCCACTGCACTGCATCATATCCCGTCGGAATCCCTGTGAGGGTGGGGCATACGTTCTGACTGTTCGCTGACCCACCACATACGGTGTGAATTTCGCAATTCCAAGGAACCATTTGACGCCACCATCCGTTCTTATTGGAAAGGTGGCTCTGTCTCAGGAATCAAACAGGGAATCTATTCATTCGAAGGAGAATACGATGACAAAGGCTAAGTCAGTCCGGGTAGTAATGGTAGCGGCGGTGATCGGTTTTGCCGCGTGGTTGGTTCCAGTAACTGCTGGAGCAGAGAACCCAGGGCACGAGAAACGGGGAAGGCCCGCTGCTGCGATCAAAATGACTGACAAAACCGGTGTTCATCGAGGCCACGTTGGGCATCTCGATGCGGCACTGAAAAGCCTTGATGCAGCCATCAAGGCCATGGAGGCCGGTCACAAGGACATGGCCTTGGTCAGTCTCAAGGAGGCCCGCAGGCACGTGGCTGCTTCCCGGCAGGCCATGATGAAATCTGACCAGATCGTCAATGCACGTTGTCCAATCATGGGGACCAAACTAGTACCCGAAAAAGTCCCTGCAAACTTGACGAAAGAATACAAGGGTAGAAAGGTCGGCTTCTGTTGCGGCGGATGTCCTGCGGAATGGGACAAGCTATCAGATGGCCAGAAGCTGCAGAAGCTGCATAGTAGTATTGCGATAACCGATGACGCTCCAGACAAGCGAGGTGCTGATCAGCACAAAGGACATACTAGTCACATGCGCTGAGTGAGCGGTCAAACCGGATGTCGCCTTTTCTTGGAGGTTGGCACGATGAAGCTGTCCATAGAAGTTGATCAGGAATCTAAAGGTCTATATAAGGCAATGTGCAAAATCCTGCCGGGCTGTGCCGCCGATGGTAGCACTCCCCACGAGGCAGTCAGGAATCTTAGGTATGCCATTAGTGGATATATGGCGGCCGTCAACCACTGTGCGGAACTATCTCTGCAAGGGAAGAAACTCCAGAGGCACCAGGCTCTGGGTAACGCAAGAGGGATGATGGCTTCGCATACTGAATGACTGATTTGTACAAGGGACATGACGCAACACAAAAGAGGCGCTAATTACAAAAAGTGCCTCTTTCTTATGCGCGGAATTAGCAGGTCGTCAGGTAAATTACTGTGTTGGCGTGCAGAAGGCTTGGCAAACGGTAGTGGGCGATAAGTGAAAGACGAAGCAATGAAAACTGAATTTCGAAAAATACGTGATGACGAACTCGACGCTTCATACCAGGTCATCGTCGACGCGACCGAGTGGCTGCTATCGAAGGGTATCAGGCAGTGGCTTGCTCCACTTCCGCGCGACATATGGGACAAACGACAAGATAGCGGCCAGAACTTCGGGCTATTCTGTGATGGCGAATTGGCCGTTGTCCTTTCCTTGTACACCGAGGTTCATGCTAAGTGGAAAACGGAGTTGGGCTGCGACAGCCAGTGGTGGCTTAACACGTTGGCGACGGCGGCCCCGTTCCGCAGCAATGGCCTGGGACGGCGCGGAGTCGCCGAGGCTGAGGCCTATCTGAAGGACATGGGAGTCCAACATCTGTGTATTGATTGCGTAGCCAGTGGGTTCCTGCCGGGGTTCTATACCTCGCTGGGTTTCGAGTTCCTGGCCCGCATAGATATCAAACACACGTTAGGAACATTTGACGCGGCGTTAATGAGGAAGGGATTGTAATGCAGCCGGAAGATTCGCTTCTTAGCCAAATTGAGTTCATCCGTGAGATTGATAAGCTCAAGCAGGTTTTTCGCAGGACGTATCTGATGGATGATACCCGCAAGGAAAACGACGCCGAGCACTCATGGCATCTGGCGGTGATGGTGATTTTGCTGGGCGAACATGCAGCCGAAAAAATCGACCTGTTCCGCGTAGTGAAGATGGTACTGATTCACGATCTTGTGGAAATCGATGCCGGCGACACATTCTGCTATGACACAGAGGGCAACAAAACCAAGGCCATCCGAGAACAAACCGCCGCCGACCGCATCTTCAATATCCTGCCGTGCGACCAGGCCGGAGAGATTCGCTCACTTTGGGACGAATTTGAAGCAAGGCAAACGCCGGAAGCGAAGTTCGCAGCCGCCCTGGATCGCCTCCAGCCACTGTTGCACAATTACGCCACAGCCGGCCGGGCTTGGCGAGAACATGGAATCACGGTAGATCAGGTGCTAAGCCGGAATAAGCACATCGCCGAAGGCTCGCAGCAACTCTGGCAGTTCACCGAGGCTATGATCAAAGACGCCGTCGAAAAAGGGTATCTGGCCAAGGGCGACAATTAGCAGGAAGAAGCTATGTAAGCTTGGGCACCCGCTCGCAGGCGACACTGACCAGCCGCCGGCAGTGACCACCACCGCCAGTAACACCGCAATCGCGGCGTCGCCCCGAAGCGTTTCGTTTGCTTTAGTCCGTCTTTTTGGCGGGTGGTTCGAGGTGTTCGAGGATGGAGTCCACGCAGCCATATTCGACAGCCTCTTCGGCGCTTAGCCACTTGTTCCGGTCGCAATCGCGTTCGATTGTCGGTTCGTCCTGGCCGGTATCGTCAGCCATGATTTGGTAAAGCTTCTTTCGCAGGCGGATAATCTCTTTCGCCTCGATCTCAAGTTCAGTTGCCGGTCCGGTAACCACGCCACGGATGAGCGGCTGGTGGATTAGTACGCGTCCGTTGGACAGTATGTATCGCTTGCCTTTTTCTCCGCCGGCCAGCAGGACCGCACCCATAGACGCAGCCATGCCCACGCAGTAGGTAGCAATTTTGGGCCTGATTACCCGCATAGTGTCGTAGATCGCCAAGCCGTCTGAAATGGACCCGCCTGGGGAATTAATGTACATGCTGATGTCGGCGTGCGGATCTTCGTTTGAAAGGAACAGCAGCTGTGCGACGATCAGGTTTGCAATCTCGTCGTCGATTCCGCCGGTTACGAAGATAATCCGGTCGCGAAGCAGGCGGCTGTAGATATCGTAGCTCCGCTCGCCTCGGCCTGTGGTTTCAATTACTATCGGTACGAGGTGTTGATTCTGAGCCATGTCGGTCAACCCTTCTTGCTCGTCTGGTCTGCGTTTTCGACGATCATATCGACGATGCCGTACTCCAGTGCCTCTTCGGGCGTGAGGTAACGGTCTCGCTCGGTGTCCTTTTCGATCTGCTCGACGGGCTTGCCGGTGTGCTTGGCAAGCAATTCGTTAAGCATACGCTTGGCCCGGAGTATCTCCTCAGCCTGGATCTGGATATCCGACGCCTGGCCGGTTACTCCGCCCCAAGGCTGATGGATCATAATCTTCGAGTGTGGCAGGGCGTATCGCTTACCGGCAGTCCCGGATGCGAGTATCATAGCTGCGCCACTGGCTGCCTGGCCTACGCAGTAGGTGCAAACGTCGCAGCTGAGGAAGCCAATGGTGTCGTAAATCGCCAGCGTATCATCTACCGATCCGCCTGGCGAGTTGATGTACAGGTGTATGTCACGGTCGGGGTTCTTCGATTGCAACTCGAGCAGACGCATGATCAGCCCACCGGCTAAGGATGTGCCTATCTCGCCCCAGAGGAATAGAATTCGTTCCTCGGCGAGGCGTTCCTCGAGGGTCATTTCCCGTCGTCCGACATATTCTCGATATGCCTGGGCATTCGACTGAGACCAATTGGTCATTAGACTCGCTCCTGAAGCTACTCAGACTTCTTTGATGATTTATTCTTGGCGGTCTTCTTAGAAGCCTTTTTTTCTGTGGTTTTCTTAGTTGTTTTCTTGGCCGACTTAGCTGGCTTGTCCGACTTCTTAGCTGTTTTTGCTGCCTCTTTTGTCTTTTTCGCCTTCTTTTCGGCCTTTTCCTCGGACTTAGCTGCCTCGGCCTTGACCTCAGTTATTTCGGCCTTTTCAAGAAGCCTATCCAGCGCCTTTTCTTCCAGGATCGCTTGATGTACCTGCCCGAGCGTGCCATTTGAAGCCAATTCCTGCCTGAGACGTTCGGGTCTGCGGTTGTGTGTACGGGCCATTTCGGCGATCCGTGAGTTAACTTCCTCAGGCGTTGCCTCAAGTTCCTGATCCTTGGCAACCTTGTCCATGATGAATAGTAGCTGCATTTCACGCTCAGCCTGCTGCGATGCCGCAGCCTGGAGTTCGGTCATGTTCTCGTCGATTTGTTCGCGCGGAACGCCGCGGTAGAGCAGATCTACATACCGCCTCTGAACAATACTGCCGGTGTGGCGGGTGACCATATCATCGGGCAGGTCGAACTTTGTATTGTCGAGCAGATACTGTGATATCTGGTCACGCATACCGCGCTGCACGTCTGCATCGACGCGGGAGACGAGGCTGCGACGAACCTGCTCACGGAGTTCTTCGACGGTATCGTATCCGTGATGCAGTGCGAACTCGGCGTCGAGTTCGGGCAGGATGCGCTGGCTGACCTGGCTGATCTCGATAGAGATTTTGACTTCCTTGTTTCGCCAGTCCTCGTTGGGATGCGCTTTGGGGACAGTTACGGTAACTTCGGCTGTATCGCCCGCCTTTTTGCCGGTGAGCGCATCGGCCAGTTCCACCAACGGAATGCCTTCGATCTGCCCAGCTGCAACCCGCAGTTGCAGGCCAGGGCGATTCTCTTCTATACCTTCGCCGGTAATCGTTGCACCGGCGGTAACCATATCCCCGGGGTCGGCAGCCTTTTCAGCTACTTCGTAGCGGGCCTGGCCCTGTCGCCAGGTCTCCAGCATCTGGTCAACGCGGGAATCGTCTATTTCCAGCAGTTGCTTTTCGATCTTAATGCCTTCGAGTTTGGGAAGATCGAACTCGGGCTTGACTTCCACTTCAAAGTCGAACGACATATCGCCGGTCTCGGGAAGCTCGATTGCCTCCAGATCGATATCCGGCTCGCCGAGTGTATTCAGTTCCGCTTGTTCGATGGCCTGGCCGATCGACTCGCCGAGGACAGCATTGCGGACATCGTCATTAATTTCTTTACCGAAACGTTTTTCGATAAGCCGGCGCGGCGCTCTGCCTACGCGAAAACCGGGGATTTGGGCTGAATTGGACAGTTCGCCGAACATCTCGTTGGTCTTTTCGTCTATTCGCTGGCGGGGGATCGTGACGGTGATTTTCTTTTTCAGCTTGCCGACGTCGCAGACATCTACCCCGATTTCGGGTAGTTGCGGCTCGTTTTCGTCCTGAGTCTCGATAGGATCGACGGATTCTGCATTGGGTTCTTCGGGCATGGGTTACTTTCGCTCCGTAAAGAAGCTGTCGCGACCAGACGTACCACCGTGGCACGTCCCCAGCGACCGATATCATTTTTCCGCCCCAGCCTGGGAGGCCGGCGAACGGATATGAAACCAAACTCTAGTAAAATCATAGCAGCCAGTCAATGCCGAAAGGCCACAAGTGCAATAAAAAGGCGACCCGTGCGGGCCGCCTTTTTATTCATTGGTTTGTTTATGTAAGGGTTATTTTCTGCGCTGTCTCAAGATGGCCAGCCCGCCCAGGGCCAACAGCGTCAGCGCTGCCGGTTCCGGCACATCGCCTGCGTAGGTGATGCTTGTGATTTGCATGCCGTCGCTAAAGATAAGTTTATTTCGGCCCTTACCATTGCCGTTGCCTTTTCCGCCACCGCCGCCACCCTTTTCACTGGAATATAGGGCCGTCAGTCCGGCGATGTCATCGTCCAGCAGGGATCGCTGCGTACCGTTGTAGTAACTTGCCATAATTGATGGCACGTCGTTTTCATGACCCAGACCGATTGCGTGCCCCAGTTCGTGCAGGGCGACGGTTTCCAGGTCGATCAAGCCATTGACCAGCCCGTTGGCCAAATCAATATCTGCCGCGGCGCCATCGTCGGTCCAGTTCCAAGCGTCGTTAAAGTAGATTTCGCTGTGCCATGTTGGCTTGCGGGATCCTCCGCCGCTAAGTTTGCCCGACCAGGTCACAGCCAGGACGTTGGGGCTGCCGAAGTAGCTTTCGGGCAGCCAACCGCCGATTACGATATTCGCATACCGCCAATCGGCGTTTTGGTCGAGCGTCGCTGAATACCCGTCGAACCAAGGCGGCCCGGCCGAGTCATTCGGCCCGTCGAATACGTCGTAATTGCCCGCTAGGTCAGCCTTGTAATCGAAGCTCAGCCCAGACGCTGTTTCCACGTCATCCCAGGTGCTGAAGGCATTGGTGAGTGATGTCCTGACATCGCCGGCTGAAAAATCCAGCGTGAAGTCGCTGCTATCGATAACCGTAGTGGTGGATTTTCCCTTATTGATGTTGTCCCAACCGCCGGCATCGCCAAGTCCGGTAAACTCATACGCCGTAGACTCAACGGCACAAATCGAAAGCACCGCCACAATCGCGATGGTTGCTGCATATCGCATCATATCGTGTCTCTCCTTATTAGGGGGCTGTTAAGCTAATCGGCTCAAATGTCGTACTTTCTTTAAGTCTTCTACTTTAACACGGATTTGTGTTTCTGTCACCAGTATCTCCAGATAAGCCGGGTACAGGTTTACGTCATTTCCCCGATAAATGGCAGGTTTCGATACAGGCCGTTGAAGTCCAGGCCGTAACCTACGACGAAGACGTCTGGTATTTCGAATCCTATATAGTCCGCCTTGATGTCCAGGTCTCCTTGGCGGTAGTGGTCCTTTGCCAGCAATACGCAGGTCTTAAGTGATTGGGGGGCATGTTGGCTGAGCTTATCTTGCAAGACAGATAGAGTCTTGCCAGTATCGAGTATGTCATCGACGATGAGTACATTGCGGCCTGTAATCTTGGCTGGGTCAAGTAGGGGGTCGTAGGTCGTAAGCTCGCCGGATTGGTTGCCTTCGTAGCTCTTGGCCTTGTAGAAGCACAATTCGATGGGAATGTCCTTGAAGTTCCTCGCAAGGTCGGCTGCGAAGATAAATGCCCCGTCGAGAATCGGTACAAGTGTGATCGGCCCTTGTGGTAAATCATCTTGGATCTGGGCAGCGATCTGGGCGACCCGCCTGGCCAGGTCATCTGGGCCTATTATTTGGTGTATATTGTGAGATTGATTTTCCATAGGTTTTTGTTTGTCCCGGCTGATATGTTCGCCGATTGGGTCCAAATTTCAAGTAAATCCCAGCGGGCCTAGAATACAGTTTTTCTCGGCAAGTTCGCGTGCAAATGGTTAGGTCTCAAACGGCTGAAATCGCTGGCAAATAGAAGCTTTGCCTGTTTCAATAGTTACTAATCGGGGGTTCCGTCTTTTTTGAGGGAAGGAGATAGAACTTTGTTGGAAAATGAGTGGAAAAATGTGGAACGGATTGAGAGTTTCAAAGCAGAGGGCGTGAGCTTGGATGCTCGTGCTGTGTGGCACTTGCAGGATGCGTTCGAGCAGATGGATCTGCTTTTAAATACAAACCAGGTTGATGGAGGATTGATCTGCCTGGTGGCGATGCTAAGAGATTTACAGGTGCTTCGGCATCTGCTTCGTCGGTAATCGTCTGACATCGGCGGGCGGGCGGGCCTTTTGGTCGGTCCGCTCGCCGATTGATAGATTTCAAGGGGTTGAAAGTCTTTACTGCTCAAGGGGTGTTTCCGATCGGTTAACTTGTTGTTAGAATGCTCGCCTTGGCTATCGTGCCTCAAAACCCTGCTTAAGCTTGTATAGGACTATCGGAGATTATTAATGGGATGGGAAAAGTCGAATCGTCTTGCCGCTCTGCCGCCTTACCTGTTCGTCGAGATCGACCGGGCCAAGCGTGAGGCAATCGCGGCAGGTAAGGACGTTATTAATCTGGGAGTGGGCGATCCGGATCGGCCGACGTTTGATTTCATAGTAGACAAGATGTCTGAGGCGATACGCGACCCTGCCAATCAATGCTATCCGTTCGACGAGGGCGTGCCACAGTTCCGCACCGCAGCTGCCAATTTCATGCAGGCCAGGTACGGCGCGGAACTGGACCCAGCCAGCGAGATTATCACCACGATCGGCTCGAAGGATGGCATTGCCCACCTGCCGTTGGCGGTGGTTAATCCGGGCGATGTTGTTCTTGTCCCCCAGCCGGGCTATCCGGTGTACAATTCGGCAACGATTTTCGCCGGTGGCGAGCCGGTATTAGTTCCGCTGACCGCCGATAACAGCTACCTGCCGGACCTCGATGCAATCGATGCCCAGACAGCCCAGCGGACGAAGATGATCTACGTCAACTACCCCAACAATCCAACTACCGCGGTTGCGGACTTGGATTGGTACGCCAAGCTTGTCGCCTGGGCGAAAGCCCATCAGGTAATCATCGCATCGGATACAGCCTACAACGAAATGTACTACGAGGTCGCGCCTCCAAGTATCTTCCAGGTGCCCGGTGCACGTGATGTAGCTGTCGAGTTTCACTCGCTGTCCAAGACATTCAATATGACCGGCTGGCGGCTGGGTTTCGTAGCAGGCAATGCTGATATCATCGCCGCCCTGGCCAAGGTTAAGGGCAATGTAGATTCCGGCCAGTTTAACGCAATCCAATGGGCTGGCGTTGTGGCTTTGGAAAACTATGCCCATCCCGACGTTGTCGCCCAAAGGCAGCTCTACGCCCTGAGGCGCGATGTATTATGTGCAGGTCTTGCTAAGATCGGCTTCGACGTTAACGTTCCCGCAGCTACGTTTTATGTCTGGACCAAATGCCCAGCCGGGGTCGATTCGATGAGCTTTGCAAAGCGATGCCTGGCCGATGCGAATGTAAGTTTGATTCCCGGCGTGGGCTTTGGCGCACCCGGTGAGGGCTACTTCCGCGCATCCCTGACCGCTGAGGTCGGTCGTCTAGAAGAAGCAGTGGAGCGCCTCGGTAAGCTCAGTTGGTAGGAATTAAAGGCAAGAAGTTAATGCCGCTTAAAAGCGGGGCGTAAATTGATGGATGCGGTAGTTGCATACATAGGCCTGGGCAGCAATCTGGGCAACCGGTCCGAGACGCTGATGAGTGCGATTAAGATGATCGACGAGATCGACGGTATCGAAGTCAGGCGTTTATCTCAGTTCGTTATAACCGAGCCGGTTGGCGGGCCCGAGGATCAGGGAAAATATATCAACGCTGCCGCTGAGCTTGAAACGACGCTGAGCCCCGAAGTGCTTCTGGAGGCCCTGGGCGAGATCGAAACTTTCCTCGGGCGTGACAGGATCTCTGAGGATCGGTGGGGGCCCAGGACGTGCGACCTGGACATACTGCTGATGGGCGATCTCGTGATGGAATCGGATGAGTTGACCATTCCGCATCCGAGGATGCACGAGCGTCAATTTGTCCTCGAGCCGCTCGCTTCCATCGCAGCCGATGTGGTGCACCCAGTCTCGGGTAAAACGATTCGTGACCTTCTGCTTGAGGCGATGATGCAATGACTGTCGCCAGAGGCGCTTCCAACGGGAGGCTGATCAGTATCATAGGTCCGGTTGCAGTTGGTAAAACAACGCTAGCGGTTGCACTAGCTGGGCTCTTACCGGCGAAGCTGATCTGCGAGGATTACGTGGGTAATCCTTTCCTGGCCGAGTCGTATATCGGCTCGGATAAAACCCGCCTGCCCAGCCAGCTCTACTTCCTGCTGAGCCGGGTTGGGCAGCTTTCTGGCGGAAACTTCAGCGAGCAAGGCCTGGCCGTCAGCGATTATGGCTTCTGCCAGGACAGCATTTACGCCCGTATTCGCCTGAGCGCGACTGACTTTGAATTGTACCGGACCGTTTCAGGCCGGCTGAGCGACTTGGTGCATCGCCCCGACGTTTTGATCTTCCTCGATGCAACTGTTGATACGCTCTGCGAGCGGATAGCCCATCGCGGCAGGGACTATGAGGCAGCGATGACGCCCGAGTTCCATCAGTCGATGCGGGCCGCTCACGCCGAGGCCGCCGACAGGGCTGACTGTCCTGTGATTCGGATCGACTGTGACGCGGTAGATATTCGACAGGTCCAAACTCAAAGTGATATCATCGATCAGTTGCGGGATATATTGTAATGGCTATGCAGGTAGTTAAAACCATCCCCGAAGTTCGTGATCTCGTTGCTCGGGCCCGGGCAGGGGGCGGCCTCGTGGGGCTGGTTCCTACAATGGGTGCCTTCCATGCCGGGCACGCCAGCTTGATAGACGCCTGCCGGGGGGAGTGCAGCTTTGTGGTGGTGAGTATTTTCGTTAACCCCACGCAGTTTGGCCCGGGTGAGGATCTGGACACTTACCCGTGCACACCCCAGAAGGATATTCAGATCTGCAGCGATCACGGCGTGGACCTGATTTTTATGCCGGCTGTCGACGAGGTTTACCCTGAAAGCGAGACTGCCACCGAAGTAGCTGCTCCGGAGCTGTCGGATAAACTCTGCGGCCGGTCCAGGCCAGGGCATTTCAACGGAGTTTGTACTGTAGTTGCCAAGCTACTGAATATTGTTACCCCCGACCATGTCTATTTTGGTGCGAAAGACTACCAGCAATCAGTGATTATCCGCCGAATGGTTGCTGATTTGAATTTCCCTGTCGAGGTTGTCGTCTGCCCGACACTGCGGGAACCTGACGGCCTGGCGATGTCCAGCCGGAATGTTTACCTGGATGATTCCCAGCGAGCCCAGGCGAATCAGCTTTGGGCTGGGTTGCAGGCAGCGCGCGATATGATTTATCGCGATCGGCCGCGGGCGGACAAAGTTATCGCATGTCTTCGGTCGCACCTGGGGGAGTTTGCCCCGGATGGAAAAATTGATTACATTCAAATCGTCAACCCTTGCACACTCACCGACGTACAAACAACTGAAGAACCTGTTGTTATCGCCTTGGCGGTTAAATTCGCCGGGGCGAGATTGATCGATAATATCTCAGTGGACGGTCCTGAGCCCACACAATAGAATGACCGGCCAAGTTGATCGCTGGGACTTGTCAGTTGACCGAACTGGAAAGGTCTTGCAGATATGTTATTGAAGATGCTTCGAGCCAAGATTCACCAGGCGGTGATTACCGAGGCGTGCGTTGATTATGTCGGTTCGATAACAATCGACCGTGATTTAATGGACGCTGTCGGTATTTTGCCCGGCGAATGTGTGCTGGTCGCTGATCTTACCGATGGGGCGCGATTCGAGACTTATGTCTTTGAAGGCCCTGCCGGTAGTGGTGTTATTTGCATCAACGGTGCGGCTGCTCGCCTGGTCGATGTTGGCGATAAAGTGATTATCATGGCTTTTGCGTATGCGACCCATCAAGAGGCTACTGAGCTCAAGCCGTCAGTTGCTTTGATTGGCCAGGACAACCGGATAGATCGCGTAATTTAACCGAGTCGTCTCGGGAGTATGAATGCGGCAGATAATAATAGATTTCGGCCTGGTGGACTTAACCGATATGGCGGTCTATCTGCGCATCCTGGGTTTTATCCTGCTGGCGGCAGGTGGGTGCTGTTTTGGCTGGTTCCGGTCAGGAATACTGCGAGCTGGCGGTAAAGACGGGGCCCAAGCTTCATCTGGTTTTTTTGCCACTATCGCCGGAGTAATTCTTTTCATCATGGCCGGGGGCAGCCCTCTGGGGATTATCGGCCGATATCTCCTGGCCTTTGGTCCGGGCTATATGGTGGGAACTCTTGGTTTTGCTTTCAAGTCACGGAAAACAGAGTCGGCCGAGTCGGTCGATCCGAAGCGATTCAAACGTCTGGGATATGGGCTGAATATTGCCGTGGTCCTACTTATAGCCGGCACGGGGGCGATGGCGATTGAACTGCTGGGCTATAGCGTCTCGCCCAGGATATATGGCTATGGGCTTATGCTTGTCTGCGGGTTTGCGTTGTCGACCTTGCTTGCCCAATGGCTGGCGAGGCGGTCGGGCGAGAATCCTGCTAAGATCACTCAAATAGCTATTCTTTCGCTAGTGGGAGGCATTGTCGGTTCGAGAGCAGCCTACGTCATCAAGAACTTGGATCAATTCACCAACGATAGTTTGCTGGGTATTATGAACATTTCCTCCGGTGGGTTGGTCTATTACGGCGGGCTGATCGTAGCGGCGGCAATGGCGCTGGTATATATGCGAATTCGCCGGCTGCCGATGCGACGGTATCTGGATATTCTGGCTGCCAGTATAATGTTGGGACTGGCCTTCGGCAGGGCCGGTTGCCTGCTGAATGGGTGCTGCTATGGAAGCCTGGCCCGGCCTGATTGGCCCCTGAGTACCAGCTTTCCTATGTACTCCAAGCCGTTGATTAAATTGGACGGTAGAGAAAACCCATACTCACTTAAGACGGATTCGCCCAGCCCTGTTTATGCCGACCAGCTTGAAAGGGGTTTGATCTTTCCCGATGCCAGTCTCATCCTGTCAGACCCAGGTCAGGTAAATCTTGCCGGGAGCCTCATAGCTCCACGTGATTTTACCGCCGACCAGATTGCCCTGGCCGAGAAAACCTTCTCGCATCCAGTCAAGCCAGCCCAGGTTCTCGGGATAATTAACGGGATTTTGCTGGCTGGGCTGGGGTTGGGCTTTTACCGGATCAGGAGGCGAGAAGGACAGGTCTTTGCAATGTTCCTGATCTGTTACCCGATCACTCGTTTTATTCTGGAGTTGATTCGCGCTACCGATCCGCATGATATTGCTAAAGGTATTTTTACACATAACCAATACACATCTATGGCAATGCTGGCTATGGGAGTAATAATGATGTTATCCTTGCGTTTCGTCCCAGCTTCTTCCGGGGCCGACTTGGGAACAGCGCCACGCCGGCCAAGGCGGGGATGATTATTAATTTGAAACGAACTTAAAGACTAATATTCACTGAAAGGCCAGGTGTCGTAATGAAGAAACTGCTGATCGCAATGATGATATCGCTGCTGTGCGTCCAAGGGGTATGGGCCCAGAGCGCGACATCGAAGACCCTGGCCAACATTGCCAGTAAAGCTTCCAAGTCCCTTGCCGCGGTAAAAATCGAGGCAAAGCGTGGTGATGGCTCGACTAGTGAATTGGTTGGCCTGGCCTTTTGCATCGATTCGAAAGGCCTTTTTGTGACGTTGGGTGTACCCGTTTCAGTCACGGCTGATGATATTGGCAAGATAGAAATTCTCCCGGCAGGGGATTCTCAGGAAGTATTCCCCGCCGAGTTTGTTGGAATCGACCAGGCCAGTGGAATGACGTTCATTCGGGCCACCGGTGGAAACTGGACTGCTGTAGAGTTGGTCAGTAAACCAGACTTGTCTGTTGGGCAGGAGGTTATCTCTGCTGGTCTGATCATTGGTCCTGGGGCAAGGCCGGTGAGTGTTGGGCTGGCCTATGTCTCGTCGATTATTGAAATACCCACCAAGATTGCATATGTCACCGGGGGTAAGCTGACAGTTGTCGGGTCACCTGTGTTTACTCCAAAGGGCAAGGTAGTTGGTCTGGTGGATAGGCAGTTGGCTATCAAGTCCAGAATCAAGACCACCAGCGGCCAGGCAACAATGGTTGAGTCGGAAGGTTATCAGGAAACATCCTTCTTTACCCTTATAGATCACTATGCAAATGTTCTTGGGAATATCCCAACCGGCGTGCGGAAACTGCCGTGGCTGGGTATTGGCAAGATCGACGCCGTCGCCAAGGAAATTGCTATGCTTCGAGGCTTGGAAAAAGTAGGTCTCATAGTTGAGCAAGTGTTCCCCGGCCATCCTGCTTCAGATGCAGGTATCAGTGACAGAGATATCATTGTCAAGGTCAACGGTGAAGATCTGGATGATTTTGGCGGTGGGGGGATGAATGTTGAGGCATTTACGAGGACCATTGCCAACATTCCGGTTGGCAAAACGGTTGATCTTACGGTTTTGCGGCCCGACGGGCAGACCTACACCGCCACCGTTACACTGGCATCCCAGCCTCGGCTGCCAAAAGATGCTCCTGTTCACAGAAGCCCGAGCATGGGAACTATCTTGCGCGAAAAGGTTCCGCTGGATCAGTACTTGCTCGAGGTTCCTGCAAGTAGCGAGGCGGGCCTGATTGTGGTGGTGATAGGAAAGGGAGGCCCTTCAGATGTCGCCGGGCTGAAAGCTACCGACCTGGTAACGAAAGTCAATGCAGAGCCGGTAACTACGATAGCTCAGTTCGAGGAAATTATAGGACGCGGTGAGCCGACCGATCCGGTAAGCCTTACGATTCGTCGCGGCTCCGAGACGATTGAGATCCGTATTTTTCCGCGAATACGATAGAGCACCGGTCGCTCGGGAGACAAACATATGCTAAAGGCGAGTTTGATCGTCTGCCTGGTAATCCTTACAGCCGCATTGCCCCCGGCGTTGGCCCAGTCTGACCAGCCGGATGTCGCTCAAACCCCAACAGCCCAACAGCTGGCGATCCAGAGCCTCCGCGATAGCGCCTTTGCTCTTTTTTACAAGGACGAAAGCCCCGCACGTGCAAAACGATTGATTGCCCTGACGCAGTTTGCCCATAAACTCGGCACAGACGCCAAGACGGATTGGTTGAGGGCTTTTATCGCCAAAAGTCAGGGCGATCAGGCTGGGGAGGCTGAGGCTTTAAGGTCAATAGTTGATTCTTCCCCACAAGATTATGCCAACGTTGTTCTTTGGCTGGAGCTTGTTTTGGGCCAGGCCTCCAATGTCGAAGAAAAGACAGCACTGCTGGATTCGATAATTGCCGATGAGAATCTTCCTGAAGCTACCAGATCGTTCGGTTTAGCCCGGAAGGCCCGGTTACTGATCGATCAGGGCCAGCTTGGTCTTGCCGCCCTAGCCATGAAGGACGCTCTCAAGCTCGATCCATTCAATTTTGAAGCGCTGCGGATTCGCCGCCTGGAACTTAATGATTCGCTGTCGAAGGCAGATCTTGCACAAATCAGGCTGGCGGAGCTTTCCGGCGATTTGTTTTCCGAAAAACCAGCTTGGCAATTGGCTGGATGGCTAAGTGAGATCGGCCTGCATCGCGAATCGTTACCATTCTATGAGTATACCTGGCTGATTTCCAGCCGACGGGCCTCGCCAACCGATCAGACCCTTGCCCTGGCAATCGATTTTCTAAATGCGGTCATCGATGCCGAGGAATATGTCTCAGCGATTCAAAAGCTGTCCGAGATATTGAAGTATTTTAAAGGCAATACCGAACTTGCCTTGCTGGCCATCGAGGCGGCAAGGGGGGCCGGCCAAGCCGAACTGGCTGAAAACCTGATGGGCCAGTTGGACGAGCAATTCCAGAGCCTTTCAGCCTCGGGCGAGTTGGACCCCGAGCAGACCCGTCAGGCGGCTCAGTTTTATTTGGTGATCAAGGACGATCCTGCCGCAGCCTTGGAAATTATGGGCTCAGACCTTGCCGGTCAGGGCGGGGACGATTTGTTCATCCAGCGTATTATCGGTGCTGGGGAACTGGCCTCGGAAGATCCGGACGAAGCTTCCATAGGGCGAACTCGGCTGGGACGGATCATGGATCGTGACGTTTATTCAGCAGCGTTAGTTGCCAGATATGAATTCGCCAAAGGTAATTCCACCGCAGCCCGTGAGGCAATTGACATCGGGCTGGAATCACCCCGAAGCGGCCCGGCCTATCGTATGCTTCGATCTGTGGCCATGTCGGCTAATGTCGTGATCGAGGATCTTCCGGGGATAGACAATGTTAGGGCGGAATTGGAATCTTTCGATATGCAATACCTTGAGGCGGGGCATTCTACAGGTAAATTCCTGACACTGACGATCAAGCCGACATCCGAAATTGTCAGTTTCTGCCAACCTATCGAAGTAGAAGTGGTACTTACTAACATCGGGCCCATAGGCTTGCCGATAGTCCCCCCAGCCGGAGGACCAGTCCAGCCACAGATGGTTCTAAGTGTGGTAGTTAAAGGTCGAGTGACTCAGGAATTTGATGACCTTCCAAAGGTTACATTGCCCGCCCCGCGTTATCTTGAACCTGACCAGAGAGTTTCCGCTAAGATAAGGATCGATCTTGGTTCTTTGGGTGATTATCTAAACGACAATCCTTTCACTGATCTTAGGCTGACCATAAGTGGAGTCTTTGCGCCGATTGGAGTGGATGACAGAATCATCTCCGCCATGCCGTCATTATTTGTTAGCCCCGCCAGTATTGATCGCCAAGGTCTTTTTTCCACATATGGCCTGGATCCCCAGCAGGACTTGGCGGGAACGTATCAGAAATCTTTAGGGTACATAGTTCGGGACATTAAGTACGGGACATTGCCCCAAAGACTGCGTTCTGCCCGCCAGGTCGGCTCGCTTTTAGGTATCGTTCGCAGACCCAGACGGCAGCGATATGGTGTTCCGCGAAGTGTATCAGCGGTACTCGATGAACTTGTATTGGTGCGTATGCTTCAGGAGGTGCTCAAAGATTCTGACCCATTAGTCCGAGCCGAGATGCTTGCCGGGCTCAATGGGGTTTCCATTAATGACGTCATCCTTCGAGAGCTGGGCCCGGTCATTGAAGATCCTGACCCATTGGTGCGTTTCCGTTTGGCAGAAACGATAGGCCTATCCGGCTCATCTGGACGGCAGACTGTTTTGACTTATCTCTCCCAAGACAGCAACGAAATGGTACGCCAGATGGCAAAGGCCGTTCAAGGGATTGAATGAACAACTACTAAAAAAGTTCCGTTAACGTCCAGGCACTTCTGCTTGACGGCAATAATTTCAGCGAGTAGAAAGTAGGCTATGAAAACGACAGCATTACTGACAACCACGATCGGAACATACTCCAAGAGGATGGGCAAAGTTCGGGATATCTATGAGCTGCCCGAACACCTCCTTATCGTCGCCTCCGATCGGATCAGCGCTTACGACGTAGTCATGCCCAACGGGATTCCTGATAAGGGACGGGTTTTGACCCAGATAAGCGCTTTCTGGTTCGATAAGCTTTCGGAAATCACACCGAATCATTTGATTTCGGTAGAAATGGATTCTTTGCCGGAAGATCTGCAAGGGCATGAGGAACTCGAAGGCCGGTTCATGCTTTGCCGAAAAGCCAAGGTCATCCCCATCGAGTGCATCGTTCGTGGATACCTCGCCGGCAGTGGTTGGCGAGAATATAAGGCCAAGGGCTCTGTTTGCGGTATCGAGTTGCCCGCCAAGTTGAAGCAGGCTGAGAAACTCGAAGAACCTATTTTTACACCCACCACCAAGGCTGACCAGGGACACGACGAGAACATCTCTTTCGCCGAAGGTGCTGAAATGGTCGGCCAGGAACTGATGGCCCAGTTGCGGGATAAATCAATTGCACTTTACCAGGGGGGGCGCAGCTTCGCAGCCGAGAAGGGGATCATACTGGCCGATACCAAATTCGAGTGGGGGCTCGATGAATCAGGCCAGCTGATTCTTATCGATGAGGTTCTGACTCCTGACAGTTCGAGGTTCTGGCCGGCAGATTTATACAAGGTAGGTAAGTCTCCCCCTAGTTTTGACAAACAGTTCGTCAGAGACTATCTGGATAGTATCAAGTTCGACCGAACCCCGCCGGGGCCGCCCTTACCGGCAGAGATAGTCCAGAAGACACGGGAAAAATACATCGAGGCTTACACAAGGCTGACAGGTGAGAAATTCCACTGGGAATAAGAACCTATCCTTTTCGACGTTAATAGAAACATCACCCATTGGTGGGAGTCATACCGCCAACAAGCTTGCTACTTTTATCCGGCGTAGCTTCAGCGAAGCTTGAGTGTTGCACGCGGAATGATTGGCCATTCATCCCGCGTCCGGGTGGCACTGCTTGTTTACAAGCAGTGTTGAGTGGGTGCATATAAAACAGCGCCTCTAATATCTGATCGGCGGTTCGATTTGCGCGCGCATTCTTATGTAGGGTTGGCAACTTGTTGCCGACGCAATCTTCAGACATTTGTTCCGTCGGCAACAAGTTGCCAACCCTACAAACTGCGGGAACCAGGATCGGATTCATTTTCGGTAATGGGATCATCGTTTTTCAGTGGGTCTTCGCCGACAATAATATCGGCGACCAGTGCCAGGAAGCAGGCCTCGGCCCGGCTGAGATGCCCGAAGGCATCAAGCATCTGCTGAGCCTTTCCGGAAGCGATATTATCCTGAATGGATTTCGGGGGGACAATATGCCGCAACTGACGGCAGTAGTAGGTCCAAACCGGCTGCACCGCCAAGGTGATCTTCTCAACTTCTGTAGACCTTGTTAATGAAGTTGACGAAGACGACGAAGTTGACCTTTTTGACATAAGTTTTGCTCCGGCTGCGCATAAAAAAGCGCGAGGTCCAGTATCCGACGGAATCCCCATGAGTTGACGCCCACGAGAGCGCTGCAGCACAGTTCATCCGCCGGACACCGGACCCCGCGCGTAATACTAGGTACTGTGGCGCGAGGCCGGGCCCGACGGTACAACACCCTGATGCAATTTCCCGGCTTTCGCCGGGCTCGTGATTTCAACTCAGGGTGATAAAAAATTCGTCGTATGTTATTTAATTGTCTAAATGAATCCTACGGCCATCCGCGATTCACGTCAAGAGGCCGATTGCAGGACACCATTTGCGCGCCCATTCTAAAGTAGAAAGTAGGGCGTGCTACTTGTTGAGGAATGCGCATGAAGGTTCATGTTTGTGCCTCTCGAAGTATTAGTCTTGCGTGGTAGAAGATGATTTTCGCGGCTACCCATCGGCGGACTCTTTCCA